>Ga0315279_10000394_pt1 | contig 90006 bp, 87 predicted proteins | sample YL17G06_20_MG_FD_203694 | JGI IMG/M metagenome (GOLD analysis project Ga0315279, IMG submission 203694) | Sediment microbial communities from Yellowstone Lake, YNP, Wyoming, USA - YL17G06_20 | ecosystem: Environmental > Aquatic > Freshwater > Lake > Sediment | place: USA: Wyoming | collected...
GTGTATGTCTATGTTAGTGGAATGTTACCGTCAAGTTCCAGCACTACCCCAACCGTAAGTATGACTGCGGATCCAGTCGGTCACAATTGTATGATTAGCATAGCAACTACGACCCCCAAGGCTGTACAGTGGTCGAGCGTTTGGTATACATTGACAGATATAACGAATACAAAACAGATATCTAATGGCACTGTGGCAGGTACATCTACTGCAACTATTATTGTACCACGAACTGGCCAAGTTCAGGGTGGACAAATAATTACGATAAAAGCCGCTGGTACATGGGCTTCAGGTAATCCTCTAGACAGCAATGTCCAGTATAGACTTACACTTGTCTACAATGTAACCAAAGGAAGTATGGGTACAGTTACTTGGACACAACCATAAAATAACTAACTACAAAGTTTATTTATAAAAATAGAAGGCTTAGTAATAAGCCTTCTTTGTATTCATTTTTAATATCAACTTCAATTTTTTTGACTGGTTTAAATTTTACATCATTATCTTAATATGACTGATTCTGATATCATTCACCTATGACCGAAACAGGAACCTTACTTGACGTCATACGCCTAGTTGTAGGAATAACAATACTATCCTACTAATCTCTCATGATTTCTTATGATAAATCTAGCAGCCACTTCCATAGAGGTCGGTACACGATATTTTTTCCGTCTATCTTCTGTTGTCCTTCAATCTCATCTGTAATAATGAGTCCTTCATTTAAGTTAAATGCATCCATCGCTTTGTCCAATGCTTTCACCTCTCGCTGTTTGGTATCCATAGTTTCTATATCATAACATACTTGAATAAGTTTCATAATCTGAGTGCCTTGCTTGACGACAAAATCAACTTCTTCATGCTGTTTCGTTTTCCAATAGTATAGATCAAATCCCCTTCGAAGTAATTCAATTGCGACTGTATTTTCATAGAGTCTTCCTAGATTTTCAGACGTTTTGAATCCTGCGATGTTTGCAATACCGTTATCTACACAGTAAATTTTTCGAGGATATTGCATCTGATCTTTTATTGTATATGAAAAGATAAGACTATCAAAAAACAAAAATGCATTTTTCAGATGCCAAAAGTAATTCAAAAGAGTTGGAACAGAAATTTTAATTCCTCTGCTTGTGAAATAGTTTTTCATCTTATTAAAACTAAATGGATTGGAAACATTACTTGCAAGGTAATACGAAAACTCCTCCATAATATCTTCCTTACGTATGGCAACCCTCGAAAGTACATCTCTTGAAACAATGTCGGTAAATAGCTGCGAGAGGATCGCTTCTTTTTCTTTTCCCAATACCACATCAGGAAATCCACCCGTATGCAGGTAATCATTTAGATGTTTTTTTATCTTAACTTCTTCTCGTTCTGTTGGTATTTTGTCAGTCATTTCGATGTCTTGAAACTGTAAAAATTCCCTAAAGTTAAGTGGCAATACCTGTGTTGTAAGGTGCCTTCCAGTTAATAATTTTGAGTATTCTTTGCTAAGAAGATTGGCAGATGATCCGCTCACAAAAATCTTGATTTTATCTTTAAATTCATCGTGGATACTCCTTATATATCTCTCCCATCCATTTATTCGCTGAACTTCATCTAGAAATAGATAGACAGTTTTATATTTTTCAAAAAGCTCTTCCGCATAGATAAATTTGATTATGTCATTGAAATAGCTTTCTTTCAACGGCATTAGTTTTCTATTTTCGAAGTTTATATAGATTGTCGCCTCTTTATCCAGTCTCTCCCTCAATTTTTTAATAGTTAGGAACATCAGATATGTTTTGCCAGCTCTTCTCGGTCCAATGATATCATTTATAAAATTCTTTTCTAAGGGAAGTTCTATCTCTCTTTCATGTAATCGTTGCGGAAGTCCTTTTTCCCAGTATTCTCGTATTACTTGAGTTATCTCTTCATTCATTCCAGCACCTTATGCTATATCGTTAAACATATTTAATAACTTTACTATTAAATCGTTAAATACGATTAACAATTTGTCATCATTTCAACTTTATCATCATCTTAATATGATTGATTTCAATATCACCTAATTATGCTAGAACCTGGAACCTTACTTGACATAATACGACTTGTTGTCGGAGTAGCAATACTATCCTACGCTTCTTATACAGATATCAAAACCAGACGAGCATCAAACTTACTCTGGGATACAAAATGGGTTCAATTGGTGGGATTTTACTAGTTGTACAACACTTTACCATTGGATTTGGAGACAAACTCATTTATGTTTGGTCGCTCGTTAACCAACTGGTCACTCCATGCTAGTTCAATAACCACAATTTTTATATCCCAAATAAGGGGATACTGTAATTGTAAAAATTTAAAAATTATGTAACTTCCCATATACTTTCTTTTTTGGAGTCTACAAACTACCAATATCTACCGAAATCTACTAAATTGGTAGAAATATTAATAAAGACACAATAACTACCAATATCTACCAAATTGGTAATTAATATGAAAAAACCTGAAAAACCGAAGGATACCGAAGAAATCCTTAAGAAACACCATTCCGAGATATTCAAACTAGTAAAAGATAAACAAGTGATGGAGTTCGTCATAAAATGCAATAAAGAGTATGTTCACTGGGATCAATTACGATATAAAACAACTCCAAACAACATGCCTCCAGAATATATCTGGATAATTCTAAAATTACTACGAGAAAGCCAATATAAACTTTTTACATTTGGGCCATGGACTTTTCATTATGCGTTATTAGATGATTTTCAAAAAAAATTACATATGTTGGATACGGGCACAGCAGGTAGATTAGGATCAAATATAGAATCCATGGGGAGTAGTCAAGAACGGTATATCATCAGTTCACTCATGGAGGAAGCAATCGCATCAAGTCAGCTCGAAGGAGCGGCGACAACAAGAAAGGTAGCGAAAGAAATGCTTCGTCTTAAGAAAAAACCGAGAAACTACTCGGAACAGATGATTGTAAACGGCTATCAAACACTTCAGAAGGTTCTCACCATGAAAGGAAAAACAATAACTCCGGATCTTATCCTTGAACTTCATAAAAGCATCACCCAAGATACATTAAAAGACAAAAAATATGAAGGAAAATTTCGAGATAATAACGAAGTTATTGTCGGTGATCCGCTTGAACTCGAAAAAGTGTATTATACCCCACCAGATTACAAACAAATTCCTTCACTCATCAAAGAATTTTGTGTGTTTGCAAATACCGATGAGCACGAATTTATTCATCCAATTATCAAAGGAATAATCCTACATTTTTTAATCGCGTACATTCATCCGTTCGAAGATGGAAATGGAAGAACAGCACGAACACTCTTTTATTGGTATGTCCTGAGCCGAGGATATTGGCTCTTTGAATTTATGGCTATTTCAAGAATACTGGTGCGATCACGAGTAAAGTACGGTTTATCATATCTCTATACTGAAACAGATGATAACGACCTTACCTACTTTCTTGAGTATAATCTCTCTTCAATTGAGGAAGCCCTTGAAGATATGAATATATATATTGCACGAAAACAAAAAGAACAATCAGAAGCATTAAAGCTCATAAAAAGTCTTAAAAATATAAATCTCCGACAGGCAGAAATATTGAAAGAATTTTTTAAAGATCCTGAGAAAATGTTTGTCGTCAATGAAATCATGACAACGTACGGGGTTGCTTATGATACCGCAAGAAATGATCTTTTGCATCTTACACAATTAGGACATCTAGAAAAAATAAAAATCCAAAAGAAATTTGTCTTCAAACTCTCGAAAAAGAAAATAATTCCAGAATAATGGCCAGAAAGATAGAAAATAAGAAAGATCTTAAGAAAAAAGGATTTGTTGTCTACGATTTGGATGATTGGAATTAAAACTAATCATTATTTTAATATGATTGAATCCTATATCATCCAACTATGTCAGAAACCGGAACCTTACTAGACATTATACGACTTGTTGTTGGAATAGCAATACTCTCATATGCATCTTTTTACAGAGATTAAAACCAGACGGGCATCAAACTAATAAAAATAGGTTTATGCCATACGTTTAATTAAGTAAACGATAGTTTAATATATTAAACGATAGTTTACTATATTATGCTCACTAGCTTTAGAAAATTTGTCGGTTTTAAAATTCTAGAATATTTTCTTAATAATCCAACAGAAAAGATTTACTTGAACGAATTAGCAAAAAAACTCAATGTAAGTCCAAGAAGTGTTAAGATTTATTGCGATCTTTTCGAAAAAAAAGAAATAATCCGACGAGAAATAAAAGGAAATATGCACTTGTTTTCTACAAACAACGATAATTTTTGTGTGCGAGAAATGAAAAGGGCATACATTTCTGTTATTCTTAAGCAAATAAACATTGAAAAAATTGCAGATAACTCGATATCCATTGCTATCTATGGAAGCTATGCATCTGGGAACTATGATGAAAAAAGTGATATGGACGTTATAGTAATTGGCGAGGAAAGAGACGTCAAGAGGGACATAGTCGTTGATATCATGAAAAAGATAGACAAAGAAATTCAACTAACTGTAATCCCTACAATAAAATGGGAAAAAATGAAAATAGAGGATGATCCTTTTGTAAAAAACATCATAAAGAATCATGTATTGATAAAAGGGGCTGAATTATGAATTTTAAAGATTGTTTAAGAAATGGCTTGATAAAGAAAGATCCCTCTACAAAAGATAGAGTAAAGAAATCAATAGAAATTGCCATCAGATTTCTTGAATCGGCAAAGAAAAATCTTGAAATAGAAGAATTTGAAATGGCTGAGATTGCAGCCTACAATTCTATATTTCATTCAGCAAGATCCTTACTTTTTAACAACGGCTATATTGAAAGAAGTCATGTTTGTCTAATAACTGCCTTAAGATTCCTTTATAATAAAGATCAGTCTCTTCTAGATTTATTAAACACCTTTGATAAGATAAGGATATCTCGACATAACGTCCAATACGGCGGCTCGCTTGTTAATAAAGAAGAAGCTGAATTTGTCATAGATTTTGCAAAAATGTTTTTAGAAAAAACAAAAGAGATCATATATCCAAAAAAATAATAGCTTTTTGGATATTTAAGATTAAGAAAATATTGCTTCAACTTTATCATTATCTTAATATGATTGATTTCAATATCACCTAATTATGTCAGAAATTGGAACTTTGCTTGACATTATACGACTAATTGTTGGAATAGCAATACTATCCTACGCTTCTTATACAGATATCAAAACCAGACGAGCATCAAACATGTTGTGGATTATAATGGGAACCATTGGCGGTATTTTGTTGATTATACAATATTTTACTATAGGCTTTGGAGACAAAATAATGTATCTTATTTTTGTACCTATCATGATTTTTCTTGTATATTTCCTATTTCAACTAAGGCTTATTTTTGGTGGAGCTGACGCAAAAGCACTTATGGCCTTGGCAATACTTGTGCCATTGCCCCCTATAATTAATAGCATTCCTCTGTGGAAAAACTCCATTATGCCTGCCCCATGGATTATATTTTCCAACTCTGTTATATTGTTCCTTTTTATTCCATTAAGTCTACTAATTTTTAATGCTGTCAAAAGAAACATAGAATTTCCATATTGTCTGTTGGGTTATAAGATGAGTGTTTCAAAAGCAAAAGAGAAATTTGTCTGGCCTTTAGAAAAAATAAAAGATGGCAAAAGAAAATTCATGTACATGCCTAAGGATTTTGATGTTGAGAAAGAATTAGAAGAATTTGAAAAAATCGGAATAAAAGAGATATGGGTTACACCAAAGATTCCGTTCATGATACCACTTTTGATCGGTTTTATAGTTTCTTTTATACTAGGTGACATCCTATTCCAATTGATTGGACTGATTAAATCCATATAATATCCCACAAATTCTTGGTAAAAGAAATATACCTCCTTTTAATTTACACTGACTTGCACTATGACCAAAAAAGACTATTACGAAATTCTTGGTGTTGACCGAAATGCTTCAAAGGAAGAGATAAAAAAAGCTTACCGTAAACTAGCATTAAAATTTCATCCCGATAAAAATCCAAACAAAGATGCGGAAGAAAAATTCAAAGAAATCTCTGAGGCATATGCAGTTTTATATGATGATGAAAAGCGAGCGATGTACAATCGCTATGGCCATGCAGGTATAGATCAGAAATACAACTACGAAGACATATTCAGGGGAGCTGACTTCGGTGACATCTTTGGTAGCATGGGATTTGATTTTGAAGACATCTTTGAGAGATTTTTCGGGCGTAGAATGGACTTTGGTAGAAAAGCTGGTCGTAGCAGAGGTGCAGATCTAAGATACGATATTGAAATAGGTTTGGAAGATGTCTACAACGGACTGGAAACAGAGATACACGTTCCAAGAGCTGAGACATGCGATATTTGTACTGGTAGCGGCGCTAAGCCAGGCACAAGTCCAATAAAATGCGCTCATTGCAATGGTACTGGACAGATGAGAATTTCTAAACGGACTCCATTTGGCATTTTTACTCAGGTTTCTACATGTTCCAAATGTCGAGGTCAGGGAAAGATTATTGAAGAATATTGCTCCAAATGCAATGGGCGAGGCACAATACAAAGAACTAGAAGTATCGAGATTAAAATCCCGAGAGGAATAGATGAAGGTTCACAGCTGAGATTAACTGGAGAAGGAGAAACAGGTGGTGATCTATATATCGTGGTTCATATCAAGAAGCACCCGAAATTCAATAGAAACGGTGCGGATCTTTATTATTTGAAGGAACTGTCTTTTCCTGAGGTGACCCTAGGCACAAAGGTAGATGTTGAACTTCTAGGCGGCGGAGTTGAAAAATTGAAGATTCCTGAAGGAACACAAAATGGTGACGTTTTTAAAATAAAAAATAAAGGAATGTCGCATCTACGAAGTTCAGGATATGGAGACCTATATGTTGAAATCCAGGTAAAAACACCAAAGACCTTGAGTAAGCGAGCGAGAATGTTGATGGAGGATTTACAGGAGGAATTAGCTGCTGAGAAGCGAAAGCTTTAAATATTAATTCTTGTACGTATTATATCGAGAATAGTTATTGGGGGCAGAAAATTATGGATCCGTTTGATGACGAAGACCGAAACCGAAGAAGAAAAAACCCGTTTGATATATTCAAAGGTGATGACATTTTTAGAGATATATTCGATGATGAACAACTCAGAGACGATATCAGAAAAATGACCGAAGAAATGATGAAAATGTTTAACAATGCGCAACCAGGAAAGCCGATTGTTCATGGGTTCAAAATTCAATTTGGGTCCGATGGTAAACCACATATTGAAGATTTCGGTAACCGACCGATCAAATCACCACAGGGAGAACCAAAGATATCGGATGAAATTGAACCATTGACTGATATCATCGAAGGGGATAATGATGTGGCAGTGACTGTCGAGATACCTGGTGTTGAAAAAGAGGATATAGATCTGCATGCGACTGATGATGTGCTTGAGATAACAGTTAAAAATCATCCTGAAAGGAAATACCATAAACGTCTAAATCTACCCTGCGATGTAATTCCTAAGACGACAAAAGCTACATATAAAAACGGAATTCTAGATGTCGTAATAAAGAGAAAGGAAAAGAAAAAACCCGGGGAAGGATACAAGGTAAACGTAGAATAATTATCCAATCTTTTTATTCTGTATCTAAAAGATGAAAACCATTTATTAGTAGTTAGAATTAGAAAAATTTAATTATTTTATAAAAGTGTTATCAGAAAAATTAATATATGGTTTATTTTATTTAAGGATAATTACAATAGCAATAGGACGTTTGTTCTATAAAATTAATATATAGCTAATTCATTGGGGGTAATATTTATATATGGGTAAATATAATAACGGATAACAAAAATATAATAAGGAGATGAAACAAAATGAAAAAAATGTATAGAATTTTTGGAGCAGTTGCGATCATTGGGCTGTTTTTGATCGGTTCAATGTCGGCGGGACTAGCTGCAACAGCATCAAAACAGGTGATGCCAAGAGCAGCAGTGCCAGTACAACAACAAGTACAGCAACAGCAACAACAGCCGGGACAACCAAGCCAGCCTCAAATACCTTATGAAAGCATACCCTCAATCGTCAATTGGAACGGAATCGGGGGTCTACCATATTACGACGGAGATGGTCAAGATGGTGGTCTCACTTATGGGGATTCATACGCACTGCCAGCAGAATATGATTTGCCCGCAGAATTTACTACACCATTCCCATTGGGTATCTTCAACAAACCACAATATGTAGTCTATTTCACAGCAGTAAAGAGAGTTGATTTATCTCAACAATTTAAAGCAGTTATTGCAAACGTTGGCACACCGGCTATCGGGCCATGTAACCACGCAATAATCGTTTTCAAATGTGGAATACCTATTGGTTTGAATATTCAAACTAAAGCAGGAATCCTAGTTCCAATCTTTGGTCTAAGAGTAATCGAGTCACGACAAGTTTGGGGACGTATTGGAAATTCAGTAGTTGTCATCACAGATATTGGACAAGCCGTTGACGAGATGTTCGATATTCTTGGTTTCATGCCCCGCGTAAGACGATTTGTAGGTAACTATATTAACGGACACAGCTCACTATTGTATCCGACTTTACTTGATTTCGATCCGGACAATTAAACAGTAATAACAACGCAATAAAAAACAAGGAAAACAATAAGACACATTGGGGTTCTAAACCCCCTCTTTTTTTATTTTTTATATTGTTTATGTCGTATTTTTTAAAATTCTTTTAAAGATGTAAGGTTTTTATAAAAGAAATACCTTCTAGCTTTAATTGGATATAGTGATCAAATATGAGAAAAAATTTGATGCTTTTAGGGGTAACTTTGATTTTTTTTATTGCAATTTTAGCTGGGTGTACCAGTTCCTCACTGGATGATAAAAAAAAGTTTTTAGGAAACTGGAGACTCGAGGGTAACGAGTCTAATATGGTAAACTATACATTTTTAGAAAGTGGAACATTTTTTTTCACTGAATACCCAAACTATCCAGGTACTTGGGATTTAAAAAATGGAGAACTTACAACAAACTTTTCTGGCGTTGTATCTAGCTCATATTATTCTTTTTCAAATAATGACCGAACTTTAACGTTAACTGATTTGATTGATCCTGAGACAAAATTAGTTCTTACAAAACAAACAGATTAATAGTTATATTTCAATTGACCCCTTAATTTATATTTTGAAACGCTCAATTTTTTCGGATAATTATGGGCTTAGCCGGATTTGAACCGGCGACCTCCGCTGTGTGAGAGCGACGTCATAACCGCTAGACCATAAGCCCGTTGATGATAGCTTTATGGGCCTTTGAATAAGGTAAAGTGAATAAATGCTTTTCGAAAGGCCAAATTTATGGATAATTTTTATTTTAATTTCACAGAGAAAAGATTTATCAATAAAAACAGCGTTAACCTACATAAATATCTCTTGGGGGACATAACATATGGCTAAATGGAAATTGTTTGGCAGGTCTAAATCAAAAGAAGAACCAGAATGTGAAGAGCTTGTAGTTTCAGAATCTAAACAAAAATCAAAGAAACCAACATCAGCAGAATACAAAGAAACACTTTATACGGAGGGATCCGCTCCTAAAAAATATTCCATGATTCAGAAAAAAAATAAAGACTTAGATGACCAAAGAGTATGGCGGGACCTAAAATCCATAGAAAAAAATGTGGACGGTATAGATAAAGATGAGGCACAAAAACCTGCACAAGAGCTAGATCAAGCCGTGGACAGAATACTTTTTAAGAGGAAAAGGAAATAATATTTTGATACAACAACGAACTTATTTCTTTAAAAATGGGTTGGAAAGAGATCTAGATGATAACTGTTTTAAGAATAGGACATAGAATTGATCGTGATAAACGTATAACCACCCATGTGGCTTTGGTGGCACGTGCTTTTGATGCTAATAAGATTATAATAGACACCAAAGATACAAAAATTGAAAAAAACATAAGTTCTATATGCAAACGTTTTGGAGGAGATTTTGAAATAGAAACAGGTGTAGATTATAAAAAAATAATAAAACAATGGAAGGGTGCAATCGTTCATCTTACAATGTACGGTGAGGAACTGGATAAATCAATCAATAAAATTAATAAAAAGAAAGATTTACTTGTAATTGTGGGGGCAGAAAAGGTCCCTCCTCAAATCTATGATATGGCTGATTTTAATGTTTCCGTGGGTAATCAACCTCATTCAGAGGTTGCCGCTTTGGCAATTTTCTTGGATCGATATGCCTCCGGAAGATGGATGAAGAAAAAATTTAACGGAAAAATGGAAATCCTTCCTAGCAATAAGGGAAAAAAGGTTGTATCAAGAGAAGAGCAGGTATTAACATGAGTTCAGTTCCTTCTCCAGATGAATGTCTTGAATTACTTAAAAAAGCTGGTTGTTCTGATAATGTTGTTAGACATTGCAAAGCAGTTCGAGATGTAGCTTTAAAGATAGCCAAAAGGACAGATGCTGATGTTAAACTTGTTGAAGCAGGGGCACTACTTCACGATATAGGTCGGTCAAAGACACATGATATCTTTCATGCAATGGAAGGCGTCAAAATCGCTCAGAAACTAGGTTTGCCACAGAGCCTAATAAATATCATTGAAAGACACATCGGGGCAGGTATATCCAAGGAAGAAGCAAAGAAACTAGGACTACCACCAAAAGACTATATACCTAAAACGTTGGAAGAGAAAATTGTTTGCCATGCTGACAATCTAATTGATAAATATGAACGACAAAACATTGAAGATGCGATAGAGAGAGCTTTGAATGAATATCATAAGGAGTACGCAGAACGTTTGCTTAAGTTGCATAAAGAATTAAGCGATATCTGTGGTATAGATCTCAATCTTTTGTAGGATTGTAACACCAGAAAGAATAAATATGGTATCTGGGATTTAATCCCCAAAAAATAAAAGATTTATGGAGGAATATTATGGCTGCAAAAGTAGACTCGGAAAAATGTGATGCTTGCGGGTCGTGTGTTGAAGTCTGTCCTGTAGAAGCTATAAAACTAAAGGACAAAGCCGTTATAAATGCTGAAGAATGCATTGATTGCGGAACATGCGTCGATGAATGCCCAAATGAAGCTATAACGCTGTAAATTTTTGAAATAAACCTCTTTTCTTTTGACGCCCTCCTCGTTTTGCAGGGGTAGCCAAGCACGGTCAACGGCGCAAGATTGAGGGTCTTGTCCTTAGTGGTCCGCGAGTTCAAATCTCGTCCCCTGCACTATATCTATTCATTGGAGAAAAAGTTTATATATAACAAACTATATAGTAACTATAGGTGATATATAATGAATAATCCAACTACTATTCAATTAGATAGGTCTGTTGTGAAATCCCTTAAACAGATTAGGGAACATCCCAGACAAACATACAATGAGTTAATTTCCAGCATGATAAATATTTTTAAAAATGTAAAAAAGAAAAATCAATATGATGAGTTTTTACATAAAATTCAACAACAAAAAATGAAAGAACTATGGAATAACAAAGAAGATGAGGCATGGGAAGATGCTTAAATCAGGTGATGTAATAATCGCCCAAATACAATTTACAGACACTTTTGAAATAAAGAAAAGGCCCGCTCTTGTCTTATTTGAAGAATTTGATAACGTGGTCGTTGCAGGGATAACAAGCAACCTTGAAATGAAGGGGATACCTCTTACAAAAAAAGAAGGTGCTATAAAAGACAGTGTAATAAAATTAAATTATATATTCACAGTGTCAAAAGCAATGATTTCTAAGACTTTATTTACTTTAAATAAAGAGAAGAAACATATAGTTTTTGATGAATTATTAAAACGATTAAATGATTTAAATAAATAATTAGATAGAGATGATCCTAACCATATTAATTCAATATTTTTAATAAAGATTTTTACCGGTAAACTCGTGTTCAAATCCCCCCACATAAATTTTAATTTTTACAGAAGAAAAACTTATTTATACCGCGGTTATCTATTCTTTATTAAGTGAGTTTGTTTATGTCGAAGGTAGTTGGATATGGTTAAATGGAAATATAATTCATTAGAATGGATTCATAAAATAAGAGAAGAAAATTATAAAAAAACCAAAAATGATAATATACGAAAAATTATTAAAGATAGTGTAAAAAAAGCCAAAAAACATTTTAATGTTTAGCTAGCTATACTGTTTTTAATCGTCGATGATAATATATATGTATTCATTCACATAAATTTTTTATTGGTATTTTGGTGTTCAAATCTCGTCCCCTGCACTAACTTATTTTAAGCTTGAACAAATAAAATTTAAAAAAGAAGAAGTTTAGTTACAATCTATGAGTAACTAAAAACGTTATTAGTTCTCGTATCAAAGGTAAGTTATACTGCGAATTCTCTTGAGTTTCTGTTTCCTTAATAATCTGTTTTTGTGTCAACACTTCATTATTCTGAGATTGTACATAGACGAGGTTATTATCGTCCCCCGTAGTATTGAAATCGATTTTTAAATACAAACTCCCGTCAGAGAAAGCACCGGTATTTATCAAATCCCTTATTTTATTTCCACTATTGCCTACAGTTGCACTTATTGTATCATTTTCAGCCGTAGTTATACATCTATGCAAGCCCCAAGTATTAGGATTATTTTCATCTGAGGTAGTATCATATTTAAGCCCTTCAAAATAACCAATCGAGTTAGTGAAAACTGAAGTACTATCATTACAATATACTTCAAAACCACCCAGTTCATTAGAATCAAGTCCAATTACATTGCCATTTAGATTTATTGACTTTTTCCATGGTTCTGACGCAACATAGTTAATACTATTTTTTACGGCCTCTTTCCATCTTATTTTAGCTTCTCGGTGTTCTTGTATCCATTCTTGAACTTCCCCGGGGTTTTCGTTTAAGTATAAAAGTGTTATTAGTACGGTAATGTAAAATAAAACTAAACTACGCATAGCCTTTCTAAACAACTTAAAAGGAGTTACCCCTTTTTTAGTAATGAAGAAAGATTTAATAAATTTTCCCACATTCGTTAAATAATTACCAAGATATGTTTTAATCGATTTTCCCATTCTTGTGTTCAAAATTTGATATAAACTCTGTAATATAAAAGGAATGGCAAAAGGTTTTATGATTTCTAATATGCGTTGTATCAAGGGTATAATACTGGTGTAATTCCACAATGTTCCATTTAATTTAACGAATATCCAATGCGTGACGTTAACCCCAGTCAATGTTTCAATTGCGTCCATCCAAGTTACATTAGGCGTACGACTATCAACTAGTGCCTGATGTAAATTGGACTGCGTTTCTAGCAACTCGAGAGTTTTACTAATCCATCCAAGCCTCTCTTTAAGTCCATCAGTCGTTGTAAAAATGTATGATGCTCTCGTCCATGAATCGGTACCACTTTCGGTTGCATTGACCCATACGTAATAAATAGTTGAATAATTAAGTGGATCTAAAAATAATTTTTTCGTTCCATTATTGTCGTTGTTTGAATTATTTTTTTGGCCGTTGCTGCATTCTATCGTCCAATTGAAATTTTTTCCTTCAGTATGATTAATAGGTATACTCCAATTTAGCAGCGCCAACGGCTGATTAATCGAACCGTTTTCTGGAGAAGGTGTTCCAAATACAAGCTTGCCATCCCCCGGCAAATACCAAGTTATATCTCTTTCATTATCACCTGATGAAGAGCCTTCCGAAAATAAGTCACCAGCTATATACCTTAGCATCTCATCGTATGTTTCAGGGAAGTCTGTTTCCCAGTTTTGATATTCTGCGTTTATCATCTCAACTGTTTTTATGGCAGATGTTGATCCATATGCTTTTTTCGTCGAATCAACAGAACCCACTAATTCATTGCTGACTCCAGCACCAAAAGTATCCACAGAATCTTCAAGTGTTGTTTCCGTTAAACCAGATTCCTCATTTGCAAATAAACATGATATCTTTGCCTGTAACACTTCCGTGTTCTCTAAATTTTCTCCGTTTTCTATAAGTTCTGATATGTTTTCTAGGATATATTCTAAATCATATTTCGCTAATAAACATAATATGTCCATTACGTCATATTTTTTATAACTAAATGAATCTGTTTGTAATGATTGTTCTCCAATTTGTTTCGTTTCTAGATTTTTTAAATTACTGCTCCCAACAACGCTTGCAAATGGTACAATCAGCATCAAAGTAGCAAAAAAACTCGCTATCAATATCTTACTTTTTGAATTTTTCAATATATCACCCCATTAATTTTTTATATTAATATATATATTAAATATATAAATATTACTATATCTATATTTTAGGTAATTTAGACTATATTTTAGACATAAAGGTAAACATTAAAGTTACGTCGACATGGACTCTAGGGAGTCAGTCTTGTTTTATCTCTCGGAAACAAGATACATTCTCTAATGTTTTTTATGTCTAAAAGTTCCATCAAAAACCGCTCGATACCAAAACCAAAACCACCATGGGGGGGCATACCATAACGAAATGCTTTCAGATATGACTCGAAATCTTTAGTGTTAAGATTACATGCCTTAAGTCTTTCCTTCAATAGTTTTTCATCATTTATACGTTGGCTCCCAGAAGCAACTTCAACGCCTTTGCACTCTAAATCAAAACCTCTGGAATGTTTATCCCCCTCAGGCATCGTATAAAACGGCTTAGCCTCTAGAGGATATTTAGTGATAAAATAAAACTCGTAACCCTCATCTTTCATTATCTCCCCAAGAAGTTTTTCCTCTTCAGCACCCAGATCCTGGCCCCAAGCCATCTTGCTGCCTTTCTTATTTAACTTTTTAATTACATCATCGTATTTCACTCGTTTAAAAGGCAGCTTCGGTACAACAATTTTCTTATTTAAAACATCGAGTTCTTTCTTACATTCTCCTGCTTTTTTCCACATGCTGTGAACAAGACCCTCTAGAACTTTCATTACATCTTCTTCGTCATTTATGAAGGCCATTTCTAAATCCACGGCAGTGGATTCATTAAGATGTCTACGCGTATTGTGTTCTTCTGCTCTGAAATACCAGGCAATTTCATACACTCGATCCAAACCTGTGGCCATCAACATCTGCTTATATAACTGTGGAGATTGGGCCAAAAACGCCTCTTTTTCGAAATATTTCAACTTAAAAACATCGGTTCCACCTTCAGAAGAACTTGCAATAATCTTTGGGGTATGAACTTCTATAAAATTATGAGACCGCAGATACTCATGAACAGCAGCAATAACCGTATTTCTTATTTTGAATATTGCCTGAGTTTCTTGTTTTCTTAAATCAATAACTCTGTTGTCTAATCTTGTGTCAAAATCTGATTCAACTTTATCTACTACGCCTAAAGGTAATGGCGTTTCTGCAACAGATAAAATCTCAAAAGTTTCCGGTAGAATTTCGTATCCATTTCTTACCTTCTCATTTTCTTTACAAAGACCTTTAACAGATACGATTGATTCTCTTGGCAAGGATGTTATTTTTTCAAATATTTCTGGAGTTTTCTTTTTGAGAAGTGTAAGTTGAAGAGTTCCTTTTTTATCGCGAATAATAACAAAGGCAATAGAACCAATATTTCGGATGTCTTCAACCCAACCTGCAACAGTGATAGATTTACCAAAATCTTCCTTAGTTACGTCCTTCGAATAGTGACTTCTGTAGGATTCCATACTTTCACCTAATCAAAACAACGAATTTAGTCTTTTTGAAATAAAAGACAGCACTTCACGTAGATTTTTTTCATTATCCCAAGATTGAACTAATTTTTTTAACTTTTCCTCATCCTCATTTTTCAATTTCTTAACCCATTTTTCAATATTTGGAACGGCTCTGGTAACATTATCAACAATAGTTATATTTGCCATCCTAGCCGTCCTAGAAATAGGATTCAAATCAATGGCTATAACCAACTTATTCATATCTCTTAGGGCCTGGCATCTATCGCCATCTTCCAATGGAACAAGGACAACGTCGGCAGAGAAAATACCTTCCTTATCACCTAGGCCTCTATCGTGATCCAAACCAGGAATCCTTGCATCTGCTTTTTTGCCGTATACTTCTTTTGCTCCACATTTTTTTAATTCAGATATGATCTTATTTATACGTTTATCAGTCCTATGAAAAAGATTTACCTCGAGTTTCGCAGGAATAACACTTGCTAGACTGACACATTCCTTTGCAGTTAAAGCGGCAACGTTTCCATTAATCGATATTACTGGACTTTCGGCAATAAGTAATGCAGCAGCTGCAACCTTTGTAGCATTCTCCGCAAGCGATATTGTCTTTTCACCGAGTAAATAATCAAAAGCCTCTCCCCTACCGTGAGCAATAAGTCCGGTCTCATGAGCAATACCTTTTTTCATCGCCTGCGAAATTTTCTCTCTAGTAATTAGAGAAGTATACCGTGGATGGCTCTTAGGTATTTTTTTCATAATTAATAAAAAATAATGTACAAATGTGTTTTAAAGTTAGTTATAATAGAATTATGCCATTTTTAAGCTTAAATACTGTAACGATTTAGATTATCCGTACATGTTCGGCTGTGGTGCTTGGCTTGCAGATACCATTGGTTTTGCCTGTTTGTGGAATTTCTGGAGTTGTTTTTCTATACGTTCTGATTCTTCATACAGTGGAGATACGTTTATCTCTATTTCTGCTATCAGAGCTATAACGTTTATTGATGCTGCAGCAGCCCTGGCATCAGGATAGTTTGGATGTGCTTCGGCTAGTATGGATATTACATCAAAATTAGACTGCTTGCCTAGGTTAAGCAACACTCCTGAAACACCTGCTATAATACCATTTGTGAATTGTGAAATCTTCTTTGAAGCCAGCATGCGCCTGGCTCTATCAGTAGATCCTATGGCATAGGCATCGGCCGTTTGTCCACCTTCGGACTCTTTTCCTTCGACAATCATTCCTTCAGGAGATATCAGTAACTTGCATCCCTTTTTGACAACCCACTTCATGATGGCTTCTGAGATAGCGTTGATAAGTGTAGGTTTTGGCTTAAATTCAGAGACAAAAACAACGATTTTCTCTCCATTTTTTTCGGTTCCTGCATAGATGCGAACTGGAGATAGCGGCTCTCCAGTGTGAACGACTGATAATGCAGGAAACTGTGAAGAATTTACACAACCTATCTGTCTTAAATTCAAAGCATCAATTAAATAATTAGCAGCAATAGTACTAACTAGACCTATCGAAGGAAAACCAGCGATAACAGTAGCACCTTTAAGATCTACTTCTTCAAAATCACAAATTTCAACTTCTTCCAATGCATCACCATCCTATACCTATAATACAACTTCTAGCATTTAAAATTAATTGGTGAAAAAAGAGAATACCAAATTATCCTTTCACTACGCCCAACGGCAACAGTTTTGCAACTTTGAGAGAAATGCCCGCACCATGTGTTACATTGACCACTTGGGTCACATCTTTATATGCATCTGGAGCCTCCTCAGCCATGACCTTCAAACTCGCAGGATGCGCGTAGATTCCTTTCTTTTTCAATTCATTAATAATAGTCTCACCGCGCCATCGTCTCACTGCTTCGCTCCTGGACATTACTCTCCCTGCGCCATGGCATGTCGATCCAAATGTTTCCTTTGCCGTGGTACCGCGAAGTAGGTAACTTTCTGTTCCCATATCTCCTGGAATTAACACAGGCTGACCGATATCTCTATACTTTAAGGGAACTTCGCTTTTACCTGGTCCAAACGAGCGGGTCGCCCCTTTTCTGTGTACGTATACCTTTCTCTTCTTTCCTTCAATCTCATGCTCTTCGATTTTAGCAATATTGTGGCAAACGTCGTAGATGATGTTCATGTCCATACTTTCTGCACTGTTCTTCAATACTTTCTCAAAGGATTCTCGTACCCAATGGACAATCATCTGTCTGTTGCACCATGCGAAATTCGCTGCACACGCCATCGCCTTGAAATAATCCTGTCCTTCTTTGGAATTTACAGGAGCGCATGCTAGTTGTCGATCAGGAAGCGAGATATTGTATTTTTTAACTGCTTGCTCTAACACTTTTAGATGATCTGTACAGACCTGATGACCAAATCCACGAGAGCCAGTATGAATCATTACCATTATTTGTCCTATAGCGTCTACGCCAAAAACTTTTGCTGCTTTTTCATCGAAAATTTCAGCGACTTTTTGTATTTCCAAGAAATGATTGCCGGCTCCAAGAGAACCGAGCTGAGGCGCTCCTCTCTGTTTTGCCATCTCAGAAACCTTGCTTACGTCAGCATGTTGTAAACACCCGTTCTCCTCTAAATACTCAAGATCTCTATCCCAGCCATAACTGTTTTCGACAGCCCAGCGAGCTCCTAATTTGAGTACATCTTCTAATTCCTTTCTGCTGAGGCGAACTTTGGCATTGGAACCCAGACCTGAAGGAACATTCCGAAACATCTCATCGATAAGATTATGGATTTTATCAGCATCTAAATCGGAAGCACATAAGCTAGTTTTTATCAGTCGTACGCCGCAGTTGATATCATACCCAATTCCACCTGGTGAGATAACACCTTCTTCTGCATCTACTGCAGCAACTCCACCGATTGGAAATCCGTATCCCCAATGGATATCTGGCATGGCAAGCGATTTTCCAACGATGCCTGGAAGCATAGCCACATTGGCAGCTTGCTCAGGAGCCTTATCATCTCGAATAGAAGAGATCATGCCTTCGTCTGCGTAAATAACGGCAGACGTCCGCATATCCAGATTATTTTTTTCTCCCCTATAACTTTTAGGAATCTCGTATCTAAAATCACCAATCTTATTTAACGGTCCATTCCATTTCATTGTTCTTACACAAATAAAGCTAATGCAAAAGATGATTTATAAATCTTGATAATATTTTTATCTCTATTTTTTCTTCTTTAAATAGGGTAGACCAGTTTTTTTATTAACCTTTACTTCAAAGCCCGTAGGCAATTCAGAGAGTTCTCCTTCTTCTGGTTCCGCCTTGCTAAAAAAACGAACAAGCCGTTTTTTACCAGACTTGGTTTCGATTTTCTTCTTATAAAGAGTGTAATCCTTGTATGTATAGCCTTCCTTATGCTTTTCATCTACACCATGAGATTCCCATTCTTCTTCCTCTGCTTTCTCTTCAATGAACGCATCATCCTTTGTGTCATGTACCAATTTATGATCGAACTCTTCTGCTTGTTCAGTTTTTTTGTCCATGCTTTCGATTTCCTTTTTTATTCTTTTGGCAAGTTTCCTTTTAATTCCTTTTATCCCTGTCAATTCTCTGACCGATTTTCCTCTTAAAATATCAACTGATGTAATTCCGTTTTCATAAAGCAACGAGGCTGTTTTTTCATCCATATTGCTTATCCCCTTGAAAACATCTATTTTTTTATCTTTCTTGGTGTCTTTGCCTTCTTCCTCTTCTCCAAAAAAGTCTTTGTCATCCTCTACAAATTCATAATTCGATATATTTTCGTCAACTTTTTTAGCGTCATCTTCCTCAAATTTTTCATCAAGACTGAAATATTCGCCCGGCTCTCCCTTGATCTCAATTGCCGATTCTTCAGGCTTTTGTTCTATTTCTCTTTTAATATTTTTGGCCAATTTCTTTCTAATACCTTTTATTTTAGTTAAATCTCGCAAAGATGCCTTTTTTACAACATTGATGGAAGTAAAGCCGTTATCATATAACAAAACTGCGGTTTCTTCATCTATACTCTTTATATCTTTGAAAATATCTATTTTGCCATCTCTGTCTAAAGTTGAAATTTCTTCTTTATGTTCTTCTTCTAGAGTCAGTTCCTCTTTTTGTCCAAAAGTCTCTTCTTTAAATTCAGATTTTTCTTCCGATTCTCTAAGTTCTAATTCCTCATCTTCTTTCTTTTCTACAGGTAAAAATATTTTTTCTGCAAAATCAGTTTTTTTCCCGTCTTCTTCCTTTTCAACAACTTTAGGTCTAAATTCATTTAATTCGTATTCCTTTTCTTGCTTAGGCAAGGGCAATTCTTCTGGCATTTCTGGTTTAGTTTCTTCTTTTGCTTCTTCCTCGATAACTTTGGATTTTTTTGTGTCTACTGGTTCCCATTCAGGTAATTTTTCGTCTTCGGCAGTAGTTGTTTCACTATCCGGAATCTTTGGGCTTTCTTCTGTTTCTACCGTAGAACTTATCTCTTTCTTTTCTGTGACTTCTTTGGGTTTAACTTCTAAAAATTCGGGTCCTTTAATCTCAACTTTTTCAACTTCATACAGCTCTTCGTCTTTGTATACTCTTGGTTCTTGTTTTTCTTCAGGTTCTGTATGTTTTATTTCTGGTGCAATAAATTCCTTTTTTTCTTCCTTTTGATAAATTTTAACCCGTGGTTTCAAAGGATCAATTTTTTCTTTGCCATCTTCTTTGTAACTTTTATAAATGTAAGCAGTACTTTCTTTAGGAGATCCAATTAATCTTCTACGTAATGCCTCCAGATGTTTTTCATCTTCAGGATGCAATTTTCCATTGGAAGGATTATCTAGAATAATGCGTAATTTCTCTAATCTTTCCTTCTTGGATTTTACATTTTCCTGCATGGTATAACCTTACTCCTAATTTTTACTTATATCTTATCTAGCCGATTACCATATATATAACTTATTGGACAGCCCTTGTCATAATAGTATAGGACGTTTATTATATTAATATATTTTCCCAATTTTGGCCTATTTTTTTAAATTTTTGCAAATTAAAAAGTTTATTAAGTCATTTATGCATTTCTTTCCTTTTGATTCATATGAATTTCAAGGGAAGAGACATAATCTCAATAAAGGATTTTTCTAAGGCCGAAATTGAGTATCTCCTAGATTATACCAAAAAAATGATACCATATGCTAATGGAGAAAAACATACCAATGTTTTAAAAGAAAAGATACTTTGTTCACTGTTTTTTGAACCAAGCACCCGCACTAGACTTAGTTTTGAAAGTGCAATGAATAGATTGGGTGGCCGAGTAATAGGTTTCGCAGAACCCAGCGCAACATCGCAGAAAAAAGGAGAGAATCTGGCAGATACCATACGAATGGCTGATTCCTATAGTGATGCAATTGTAATAAGACATCCTCAAGAGGGAGCAGCAAGACTTGCAGCAGAATTCGCTAAAGCACCAGTTTTAAATGCAGGAGATGGAGCAGGACAACATCCAACACAATGTCTTCTTGACTTATTTACTATCTTGATGGAAAAGAAGAAGATCAAGGGAAATAACGTAGTCCTGCTTGGTGATCTGAAGTACGGTCGAACCGTCCATTCCCTAGCCTATGCGCTGTCCATGTTTAAAGCGGATTTGACCTTTGTTTCCCCAGAATCGTTGAAGATGCCAAAAGAAGTGATTAATGAATGTAAGGAGCTAGGTGTAGAGCCGACGAGTACGACTAGCTTGGAGAAAGCGATCAAAGAGGCAGACGTTCTTTATGTGACAAGGATTCAGAAAGAACGATTTCCTGACGCAGAAGAATATAATCGCGTTGTCGGTAGCTATAAGGTTGACGCTACTCTTTTGAAGCAGGCAAAAGAGGATTTGATTGTAATGCACCCGTTACCAAGGGTTATGGAAATAGATCCTGAAGTTGATAAAACAACACATGCACTGTATTTCAAGCAGGCTTTTAACGGCGTTCCAGTAAGAATGGCATTGCTATCTCTTGTCTTTGGAGGCAAAAAATTATGAAAGAACTAAAAGTCACTCCAATCAAAGATGGAACGGTCATCGACCATATCACACCGGGACGTGCATTAAAGGTTCTTCGTATCTTAAAAATTCCAGAATCAACCTCTTCGGTCGTGAGTGTTGCGATGAATGTATCTGGTAAAATGGGGAAGAAAGACATTGTCAAAGTCGAAAACCGAGAATTGGATCCAAAAGAACTCGATAAAATCGCTTTGATTGCCCCAAAAGCCACCATCAATATTATTCGAGATTATGAGGTTATCAAAAAACACAAGGTGGTACTGCCAGATGAAGTAATAGGGATTGCCAAATGTTCAAATCCTACATGTATTTCCAATGCCCGAGAACCCGTGGAAAGTAGATTTCATGTTATAGGTAAAGATCCACCAAGGATAAAATGCTACTATTGTGAGAGAGAACCAGAAGACATTACTGAAGGCATTATCTAGTCTTTCTTGTCTTTTCGAGTATTTCTTTTGCTCGATCAAGTTTTATCTTGTTTTCTTTGATCAATTGTTCTGCTACACTATCAATTTCTTTTCCTTCTGCGCCAGCCATTACCGCTATATTTTTTGCATGTAGCGACATATGTCCTTTTTGAATTCCTACTGTTGAGAGAGCAAAGACTGCAGCGAAGTTCTGAGCCAAACCAAGACTTGCGACAACTTCAGCAAGCTCCTGTGCCGTTTTTATGCCAAGTATTTTTCTGCAAAGCTTTGCCTTAGGATGCATGTTAGCCGCACCGCCTACAATACCTACTGCAAGAGGCAGCTCTATTTCCCCCACAAGATTCCCATTTTTGTCTTTATGGTATGTGGTAAGTGAAGAATAGCTCCCGTTTCGTGACGCATAGGCATGGGCTCCTGCTTCAACTGCGCGGAAGTCGTTTCCAGTTGCAATGATTAGTGCATCTATGCCGTTCATAATGCCCTTGTTGTGTGTAGCTGCTCGGTATGGATCAATAGTTGCTAGTGTATAGGATTCAAGAAACGCATCAACAACGTGCTCTCCACCCATTGTTTCTTTATCAAAGATGGCTTTGGCCTTGAATATTCTTTTATCAGCAAGATTTGAAAGAATCTTTAGCCTTACTTTTCCACCTGTTACTTCTTCAAGAGATGGTGCCAACGCCTCACACATTGTGTTAACAGCATTTGCTCCCATGGCATCACGAACATCAACAATCAAATGAACAACAATCATTTTGCCAATAGGGCTATTGAGTATTCGTACCTCGAGGTCCTTTGCTCCGCCACCCAAATCTACAAGAATCTTATCTTGGGCATTTGCAAGTCGTAAGATTTCTTTCTTATGCTCCATAATTTTTTGTGCCGCACCGGCAATATCTTCTATATTCAAAATTTGAATTTGACCAATCATTAAAGGCTTTGAGCATTCCGTCTTAAATCCACCTTTGCCCCTAGCAATCTTTGCCGCGTTACTTGCAGCAGCTACAACACTTGATTCCTCTGTTGCCATTGGAATAAGATAATCCTTTCCATTAATGAGAAAATTAACTGCAACGCCTAGCGGCAACTCAAATGTTCCAAGCGCATTCTCTATCATCCTATCTGCAACTTCTATGCTAAGACAAGATGAAAACAAATTTACCTCCTCTTTGCTCAAATCTGAGAATTGTCTTACAAATTCTATTCTCTTATTGACTGGCAGTTTATAGAAACCAGAAACCTTGGATGATTTTTCATTCGACGTATTAATGCGCCTCCTTTATTTAATTCTCCAGAAAACAACTTATTGTTTTTATAATTGTGTATTTTAGTTACGTCTATTGACGAATTTCATTTTGAGATATTTTTAACCTTTAATTTCTCATTTAAGTAATTAATAAACGTATGATATGATTCTTCCTTTATTCTCCCTTTCATCAGAATTTCAATTGCATGCTCCCTTTTCTTATGAATTTTTTTGATTTTTATTTCGGCAGTACACCTATGTGCACCATCTGAAAGGGCAGTAATTTCAAGGATTTTGCACTGGTTCATATCACGAGAGATTCCCTTGAGAATATCAATAGCTTTTTTTAAATCAGAAGTAATTTCAGGGTGGTCGTGCTGTATTTTTTTATCAATAAGTATTTTAACGGTATACTGAAATCTGGCCTTGGCAAGCGCCCTCAATATACTCTCGGCAGTTGAAAGAAGATCAAAATGCTCCTCAACATATGTATTTCCCGTAATCTTTGATGACAATCCTGAAAAAACATTTGGAGGATCGATTTTTGTTTGTTCTACGTTAAGATCCAATTGAATATGCATGTTTTTCAATATAACATTGTTGCGCCTTTTCTCGGATTTTTTATCTCTTTTTTCACTTGGGTGTGTCGCTTCTATCCATTCCATAGTTTCCTTTGGACCATAAACCCAAGGAGGCTGTTTAAAATCAGGATTATGTTCAGTCATTTCCATTCAGAAAAATACAACATCTTGGAACTTATAATGATTTCCCAAAACTACGACAAACTTAAACAATAGCTTCTCTTGTTTTAACGGCCATGCCATACTCAAATGATATCATTTCATCCCTGTTTAATAGTGTTCTACCAACAGCCAATAAATTATCCTTTTCATCAACAATAAGACACTCGTCGAATGGGCGTAAATTTGGATCGCAGTCTACCACGAACTTAGCGAAAGAACTCTTTCCTTCTTTTATAAACGGCACCGCGTCTTCCTTTACTATTACTCGCAGTTTAGGGTATTTAAAAAAACGTCGGAGAAGTTGTGCTCCATCTATTTTCAAAGTAAACAATCCATCTTCAGCACGCATAGATAGTATGTGACGACCGTCAACATGAACATTGCGTATTTTATCAGTATTCTTTGATTTAACAATCTCTACATTTCCATTCAATAGTGCCTTAGAGGCACCTTTTCCAAACTGCATATCTGCAACAGCAGAAATTCTCCTTAAATCTGCATCTTCCCTTTTTTTATCTTTCGATTCAGACAATTCTTGTAAAGTTTTGCTACCTTTCCAAAATATTATTTTTCTATTTTTTGCAAATTCACTGAATATCCTGCCCACCTCATCTGTAGTCTCTTTATCAATAATTTCAGGAAATACAGATTGAGCAAAAGGATACATTTCATCAAGTTCAATTGGTACAGGGCCAAGATATGAATTTACCAATAAACTTACATTTCTCTTTCCAAGTATCTTCTTTATTTTTTCAGAATAATACCTTGAATAAGGTTTCTTTCCTTCTGGAAAAACAACAATAGTATCAAATGAAGGTTCATATCGATTCAACAGTCTTTTATGACATCTATGGATGAGCGGCCTATGGATGGTGTGATTCCCCGTGTAAAATAATGCTTTGTTTTTACTGGTAGGTTCAAATCGTTCTAGCCATTCCTTATTTTCTTTTTTTCTCAACTCTCTTAAAGCATCGAGTAAATATGGATTTGAACCAGCTCTTCTTTCCACAAGCTCCCAAAGATTTCCTTCAACAATGGCACTTCTAATTTTTTTAATCTCAGCAAAACTAACGTATAAGTTATGCTTTGCTAACTGCAGAGTAACTTCGTTTTTTTCCATCTTTTTAAGTTCAGATGCGGTAAATTTAGTACAAACGGGGCAACAACACGGAAGATCCTCCAAATCTTCTAGTTTTTCAGTACCTTCCGGTAAAATCATCCTTCCGTCATCGGCATATTTTGCATAGGCTGAGGAATCAAAGAAATCACAACCAAGCGCAACAGCTAAAGGAAACACCAGCGGATGACCTGCTCCAAATAAATGAACGGGTTTTGATGGATCTAAACCTCGTTTGGCAGAGAGAATGCATCGCACAAGATCCGTATATCGTTGATTTTCCATCAGAGGTACTACGCCACCAATTGGGAAGAAATCTGCATCTATTTTGCTCAGTTCTTTGGCGCATGTCTCCCTTAGATCCGGGTAAATGGAACCCTGAACGGTACAGGCAAGTAGCATATCATTTTTCGCATGTATACTCTTTTTCGCTCGTTTGATAGTCTCTTTCATTCCTTGTTCTGCTTCTTTTTTAGTTTGGTCGGGAGTTCCAAAAATATCCAAGATTGTTCCTATGTCACTTCCAATGTCTCTTTGGAATTTTACAATTTCTATTGGATCAACATTTACCTTTCCGTATACATAAGATTGAAAAGTTCCAGAATCTGTCATGATGGGTCCATCAAAATCTATTAGTTTGTGAACGCCTTGTTTTAATGCTTCTTCTCCTAATTTTTCATCTTTTTTTATTATATACGAATTAGTAATTACTATCTCAGTGCCAAAGAGCTTTTTCATTTCTTTTGGGGTGATAAGCATCTTATTCGGATTTATTACTGGCATGAGATTTGGAGTAGTAACTACTCCGTGTTTGGTTGTAAGTTTGCATATTCGCCCAGCGGCGTCTCTATCTCTAATTTCAAATTTCATTCTGAGAAAGTAAATAAAGAGGGATATTTAGCTTTTAGTTGTCGTAAAAAATCATTTTTTCAGAAATTCCGATATTTAAATGTGCATTTTATCTTTACACCTTTACAAAGTTGCTGTTTAACATTTATTTAGGCTATTTGTATGGGATCAATAATTTTTTTCAATACAGCAATGGCCGACAGAGATGCCATATAACTTGACTGGGGATTATTTGGATTTGGCATGTTTTCTACTTCTGCTCTGAGTCGACCGAAGTTTCCATGGGCCAATATTTTATGACTGATCCTAGTTTCTACGGGGTCAGCAACAATCTCCACTTTTGTTTCATCAAATCCAACTCCGGCAATGGAAAGACACGCGGCAACATTGATATTTTTTGGAAATTGTTTAACTGCTTCACGTGCACTTCCTTCAAAAATGATAGTTCGTTCATCAACTTTTTTACCAAGAGATGCGGGTGGCTTTGTTGTGACAAGAGTGACACTGTCGAGTTTTCCTATACTGGCAGCAAGTACGCCGTCAATTCCACAGACGGCACCAGATGGCAAATAGATTTTGCAGTTGTTTTTTCGTGCCGTATCCTCCATTTTTTTTCGAAAAGCATCGTCAAATAAACTCCCGATACTCATAATCACCAGGTCTTTTCCTGTTTCCAAGATTTTTATCCCATATTCGATGACAGCTTGCTGTGATGCGGCTTCGAACGCAATATCAACGTCATCCAAAAATTCTTCTACCGTTTTTATTTTTGCTTTTTTAAGAATCTTACACAGTTTGTCCGAAGCGGCTTTGTTAATATCAAAAAGATAGATATTTTCGATTTCTTTCATTTTGTCTGCAGCCTTTGCGACATCAGTTCCAATGGCGCCACAACCAATAATTCCAAGCTTCATAATTCTCCCAAAACCTTAAAACAGGCATTACTATAAAAAATATTGTTATGGATAATATTGATAGATATCTGCTCGAGGATTTAGATAAAAAAGGAGATGTAACTTCAGATTCTTTGTTTACTGATGAAGCGGCTAAAGCACATATTATCGCAAAAGAAGATTGCATCGTCGCTGGACTTGAAGAGGCAAAAATAGTATTTGAAAAAACAGGAGCTGAAGTTAGGTTGCAGGTTAATGATGGCGATTTTGTAAAAGAGAAAACGATTGTAGCTAAGATTAATGGACCCGCACGCTCTATTCTCAAGGGTGAAAGATTGGCTCTCAACTTTATCTGTAGGATGAGCGGTATTGCTACAGAGACAAAGAAACTTGTGGATAAATGCAGGTCTATAAATCCAAAAGTAGCCGTAGCTGCTACAAGAAAAACAACGCCAGGTTTCCGCAAATATGAAAAAAAGGCTGTTGTGCTTGGTGGAGGAGAATCACATCGGTTTGGTTTGTATGATGCCGTTATAATCAAAGACAATCATATCAAATGTATTGGTTCGGTTGAAGAAGCAATTAAAAGAGTAAAACAGAGGGTTCATGATAAAATCATAGAGGTTGAAGTAGAAAGCCTAGCTGATGCGCTTACAGCAGCAAAGATGAAAGTTGATGTGATAATGTTGGATAATCTTAATCCCAAATTGGGTAAAAGCATTGCAAAGAAAATTAGAGAAATAGATAGTAATATTATTATTGAAATATCTGGTGGAGTTACTCCAGACAATATAATCAAATACGCGTCTTTTGCAGATCGTATTTCTTTAGGTTATCTAACACATAGTACGAAGAATAAGGATTTTTCTTTAGAGATTATTTAGTATTTTTTTGGAAATATTTAATAATCGCAATTCCTTTACAATATTGCAAAAAATATAATAATAATCACAATAGTGGGGTTTATTGTTGTGAGGGCATGGTGATTTAGATGAGAAAAATTGTTGAAGAAGTTGTCGCCAATGAGAATGGAAAAAAGAGAGAAAAGAAAGTCAAGAACTCCGAAGAAAAAAACGATATTTTAAGAGATTCGCTTACTAGAGGTACAATTGGTAGAGGCATTAAAAACAAAGAATTGGAAGAGGTATTGGAAGGTTTAGTTACTAAAATAAAGGTTATCGGCTGTGGTGGTGCCGGAACCAATACTATTTCTCGGTGTGTAGATGCAAAGATAGGTGGAGCAGAATTGATCGCTCTTAACACCGATGCCCAACATCTTCTGATATCTACTGCGCCGCATAAAGTGCTAATTGGTCGCCATCTCACTCGCGGTCTTGGTGCAGGTTCTCTTCCCCAAGTTGGTGAGGAGGCTGCAATGGAGAGTGAGGACGACATACGTAATGCGATTGCGCCGGCAGATATGGTTTTTGTGACTTGTGGACTTGGAGGTGGTACTGGTACAGGTTCCGCCCCAATTGTTGCTCAGATTGCTAAGGAGGCTGGTGCTCTAACGATAGGAGTTGTCACCCTTCCTTTTAGAGTCGAAGGTCTTGTACGTTTGGATAATGCAGAGACTGGTTTGAAACGTTTGAGAGATGCCTGTGATACAGTTATTGTTATACCAAACGACAAACTGCTTGATATTGTACCAAACCTTCCGTTGAATGCTGCATTCAAGGTTGCAGATGAAGTACTCATGAGATCAATTAAAGGAATAACCGAGATGATTACAAAACCAGGTTTAGTCAATCTAGATTTTGCAGATCTAAAAACTATTATGAAACGCGGTGGAGTGGCCATGATTGGTCTTGGAGAAGCAGAGGGTGAAAACAAAGCAGTAAATGCCGTTGTAGAGGCTCTTAATTCCCCGCTGCTTGAGGTCGATATCTCTGGAGCTACCGGGGCTCTGGTCAATGTGACTGGAGGCGAAGATATGACGATAGGCGAAGCCGAACGAGTTGTCGAAGAAGTTTATTCAAGAGTTGATCCCAATGCTCGCATCATATGGGGAACTACGATAGATCCAGATCTCAGGAAAAACATTCGTGCAATGTTGGTCATTACTGGCGTTAAATCAAAACAAATTCTAGGTCCTTCTCAGAGATCATATGAAAATAAAGAGTACGGCATTGACTTTGTAGCATAGTAACTAGACAAACTAGCTTTAGCTTCTAAAGATGAACTAGTTACTGTATGTAAATAAAGTCAGCCAAATTCTTTATATATACCTATTTATTTGACGATTAACACTCATTAGAGGTGTAAATATTGAAGTTATTCAAAAAAAGTGATAAAAAATTCATGGATCGAGCCGTGGAATTACAAAATAAACTAGAGGCAAAACAGAAAGGATTCGGATCAGGTAAATACGGCAGGGTCTTAAAAATGGCTCGCAAACCTACCAATGAGGAGTATAAAAAAACCTCGATGATAACTGGAATAGGAATCTTGCTTATAGGCGGGTTAGGTTTTCTTATTTTCCTTTTAGTCACAGAAGTTGCACCTTGGATAGCAAGAACTCTTGGATTGATAAAATAGTGTGATATTATGCAAAATACAGATTTTGAAGCAAGTAGTGAAGAAAAAACAAAGATATTTGCGATAAAAACTCAAGTTGGTAAAGAGCAAAACACGGCTGACCTTATTAACAGCAGAGCTGACAAATCGAAAATAAAGATCACATCAATCCTAGTTACACCGGAACTCAGAGGATACATATTTGTGGAAAGCTATGACATAGAACGCATAAAGGATATGATTAAAACAGTTTCTTACGCTAGAAATATGCTTGAAGGCGATACGCCCATAGAGCAAATAGCACATTTTCTAATACCTGCATCTGCGGTTGCAAAGATAGCAGAGGGTGACGTGGTCGAAATGGTTGCAGGTCCGTTCAGAGGAGAAACTGCAAAGGTTACACGCATAGATGATACAAAGGAAGAGATTACCGTGGAACTCTTTGAATCAGTTGTTCCGATACCAATTACCGTTCGTGGTGAACAAGTCCGAGTAATCAAAAGAAAAGAAGAAGAAAAAAAGAAAGAAGAGGGAGCGTAATCAAATATGGCAGATACAATTAAAGCACTTGTCGATGGTGGAAAAGCTTCTGCAGGTCCACCACTTGGCCCAGCACTTGGTCCGTTAGGTGTAAACATCATACAGATCGTCAATACAATCAACGATAAAACCAAGCAATTTGAGGGGATGAAAGTTCCAGTGAAAGTTATTGTTGATCCAAAGACGAAAAAATTTGAAGTCGAGGTAGGCACGCCTCCAGCATCATCTTTGATTCTTAATGAACTCAAGCTGGAGAAAGGTTCAGGTGCTCCTTCCACGAAAAAAGTAGGAAATCTCACCGTAGATCAAGCAATAAAAGTTGCCAAGATGAAACACAGTAATCTTCTAGGTAAAAATCTTAAGAAAAGAACAAAGGAAATCATAGGAACCTGTGTGTCGATGGGTATAACTGTAGAAGGGAAAAAACCACAAGAGATTCAGAAAGCTATAGATGAAGGGACTTACGATTCTAAATTCCAATCTTAATATCTTTATCTAATTTTTTCTTTACTTCTTCACTTCCTTTTGGAGTATTTTCTAGTAGTCTCTGTTGCATACGTTCTTTTGCTCTTCCTGATAAAATATCCTCACATATCATTCTTTGTTCTTTTTCTATCGCTTTAATTCTCTCTTCCCATATTGCTGATTTTCTCTTTTAGATCTTCAATAAGTTCGTTATCACTCATTAAAAATTATATCGTGCAATGAGTTTCAAATATTTTTCTTTGCATTAAAAATTAAATTCGCTTAAAACCGCGTTGGAAGAACTGTTTAATTGCTTTTAACATCCGATCACGTCTTACCTGTAGGGGTATTGTAGTTCCAGTGCCCCATGTTTTTTTCTTAATAATTTCTGATAGAATAGAATCCATGTCCATATCCGTTGACTCTATAACGGTATAGCCATATCCTGCATATGACGGATCATGTGCATCACTACCACCTGTTCCACCTAGGTTGAATTCTTTTGCAACTTTTGCTGTTTTTATGTTTGTTTCTGGTAGACTGCAGCCGTTGAATACTTCTATTGCGGGGATTTTTTTATAGATTATTTCAAGTTTTTCTTTTTTTATACCTGACATTTTTCTAAAAAGATGAGGTACAATAGCTATTCCGCCAGCGTCAATAATTTTATCTACAGTTTCTTCGACAGGCAGATCTTTAGGGATGTTTTCTTTTATTCCGAGTGCTATGAGATGGCCGTCAGCAGTTGAAATTTCTACGCCAGGAATTATAATGAAATCTTTGGGTTTAATTTTGAGTGCTTCTAATGACCCTTCTATAGAATTGTGGTCAGTTATTGCCATCCCTTGTAATCCTTTTATTTGAAGTTGCTTCATTATATCTTTAGGATGGCCAGCACCATCTTCTGAATATTGCGAATGAATGTGTAAATCCAATTTTATCATAGACTAAACTTCCAATTTTTGAAACAGGTAGTAAACTACGGTATTAGAAACTTATGGTTTAAAAAGTTTGTAATTTGCAAAGGTGCATGCGGGCGCCGGGATTTGAACCCGAGTTTTAAGCTTGGCAAGCTTAAGTGATACCAGACTACACTACACCCGCAGAGATGTTAGAAACCAAGTAGCAAAAACCCCTTAAAAAGACTTATGGTATCATTCGCTTCAATGGTTTACTCAAATGTCTTCTAGCGCAAACCGGAACCTCATAAAAACCAGTTTTAATTGCCCGTTTTCTTTCTTTCATCAATGGTTTTTTACTTGTTTTGCCACAAATTATACATTTGTAACCTTGATTTTTTCCTTTTGATTTCATGTGCTTTCCGCATTTTGAGCATATGGGATTCTCTATTTTTTCAACCTGTTTTGCTAGATGTTTTATCTTTATTTTTTCAATATTGACAGTTAAAGGTTTCTTTCTTACACCGCCATGAACTTCAACAATATCTCCTATGCATAGTTCTCTAATTACTCTTCTAAACTCCTTTGTAGGCTCATAGGCAGCACAATCAATTTTTCCTGTAGAATCTTTAATTGTGAAGATGACATGGCCACCTTTTATTGTATGTGGATTTGTTTCTACAGTGCCATCTATTATAACTGATTGATATGGCTGTACGTCACTTATGTTCCTATTTAAAAGATGGTCATCCGTACCCTGATTAGTCTCAAAAATCATCCAACAGTCAACTTTCTCAGATTTGATGAGATTGCTGGCTTTTATTAACTCTTTTTCATCATCGCCTCGTATGCCATATAATACAGGGCAAGGGGAACTTGGGGCAAGTCGATTATGTTTATTTCTATAATCATAGTTGTCAAAAGTTGATGGACAGGTTTTATCCACCTTTTTGACTGAATCTGCATCTACAGTTCTTTTTGTTCCCCATTTCTTTTTTTCCCTATAAGCAATCAATTCGTACGTCTTATCTTTTAAAGGAGACCAAGCTATTGCGGCGGTAGCCCCAATGATGCCTCTGCAGTTTTTGTAACCCCTATAAACTGCATCAAGTGATTTCAATAATCTTTCAATATCCTTTATTTTAACGATTTCTTTTACCGTTCGCTCATAGATATCAAAAGATGGTTGATCCCGCAGAATAACAAATCCCGGGTTTGTATTTGTATCTTCAAATCTTGCGTACTTATTTACAATAAATTCTAAGAGTTTCCTTATTTTTTTAATATCGACTTCTTTGTATTTCTCAGGTGACTTTCGGGTATAGCAGAAGATATTTCCATCTTCTATTTCTCCCATCTTAATTTTCTTGCCTATGCCTTTTCCAAATTGTATACAAATTGCTCCATTGCCTCTTGTCTTCCAAGGTATGTTTGGATTTAATCTCACAAGTCGCGGGTATCTTATAATGTCATATCCATCTCTTGTTAATTTTTTGACTATAGCCTGAGCTACATAGGTTGTGCATCCTCCTCTTTTGGAATCTGTATCATCTATTCCTATCCAGATAATTTCACTCCCGATATTATTATATATTAAATTTTACTTTAGCTTCACCTACAAATGGATCGAACAGAGTTATTAGGAAACATCAGAGAAACATTGACCAAAGCAGGGTTCTACGTTTCTGATCTATGTATTATACGTCCAATAGGTTTTGATTTAGTTGCAAGAAGGGACAATTCATTACTAATAATTAAAGTTTTGACAAATATAGATGCTTTATCAGAGGATGTTGCCAAGGAACTAAGAGTGTTATCTATATTGTTAAGAGGTTCTCCATTATTAATTGGAGAAAGAAGTGGAATAGGATTTCTTGAAGACGATGTTGTTTACGATAGATTTGGAATTCAGACTATCACACCAGGCAGCCTTAAAGATTATCTCCTTGAAGGAACACCCTTCAAGGCTTATGCAGCACCTGGCGGTCTATATGTTAATCTAGATAGAGAAAAACTCAAAAAACTTCGACAGGAACAAAATATCTCTCTAGGTTCGTTTGCACGATATGTACGAGTGTCGCGTAGAACAGCAAGTATGTATGAAGACGGCATGAATGCACGTGTAGATGTTGCTTCGCGAATTGAGGAGTTACTCGGTAGCCCCGTAACCACGTCTATAGATATTCTAAAACCTCCACTCTCAGATAAGAAAGAGACAGCATCATTTCATGGAGAAACAGAACATCTCAGAGATTTTCAAATGGAGATATTTTCCATATTGGAAAGTGTTGGATACAAGATAATTCCCATGGAGAGGGGTCCTTTTGAAGCACTTAGTAAAGACAAAGAAAGAATACTATTGACCTGTGTTCACAAATACGACAAAAAAATAATTAAAAAAGCACAAATTGTCAGTAGTATCTCTAAAATAACAGAGAGATACGCCGTTCTTTTTACAGATAAGGAAGTTAATAAGAAAAATATAGAGGGTACTCCCCTCATTGCTAAAAAAGAGTTGAAGAAGATCAGAGGGCCCGAAGAGATACTTGATTTAATTATAGAACGGATAAACGATTAATTGGTTATACCAAACTTTTATAAATGGGGTTGTCATTCCCGAAGACTACATTCTCCACACTCTTATGGAGAAAAAGGCATATAAAAACACTCGATGATGTCTATGACAGACAAAAAAACTGTAGAAGTAGTTAGCAAAATCTTAGATGAATCTAAGAAACTTGAAAGAAAATTCAAACAAAACATAGATTTAGTTGTAAACCTGAAAAACATAGATTTGAATAATCCTAAGAATCGTCTTGAGGAAGAAATAATCCTGCCTCACGGTAGAGGCAGCGTGGCAAAAATCGCTCTTTTTGCAAGTGGTGAGCTTGCTGTTAAATCAAAGACTCATGTTGACTTGTTAATTAAGCCAGAGGAGATTGGGGATCTTTCCAAAGATAAAAAGAAGTTTAAAAAGATAGCTGAAGCACACGATTTCTTTATAGCTGAAGCCCCCCTCATGCCAACAATTGGTAAAACGTTGGGTACTGTTTTAGGTCCAAGGGGGAAAATGCCCAGGCCAGTGCCTCAAAATGCTGATATCTCTGGTTTAGTGAAAAATCTACGTAATACTATAAAGATTCGAGCTAAGACTAAGACTTTTCATACTACTGTGGGTAATGAAGAAATGCCCAAAGAAAACATTGCGGATAACATAGATGCAATTATTAAACGACTTGAAGGAAAATTGGAACGAGGACGAATGAACATAGGCTCTGTTTACATCAAGACGACAATGGGGCCATCGGAACGGGTAATCTAGGGGGATAGTAATGACAGCTCACGTTTCAGACTGGAAGCACGGACAAGTAAAGGAGATCACCCATCTTTTAACAAATAAAAAGGTAATTGGAATTGTCGAAATCGGTGGCATTCCATCTCCGCAGATGCAAAGGATGAGGAAGGATCTCAATGAGACTGAAACAGTAATTCGTTCGGCAAAAAATACTCTAATTATAAGGGCACTTGACGAAGCTGAAAAAAAAGTCAAAGGCATCAATGAATTGAAAAATATGGTGACCGGTCAAACTGCAATTATTGCAACAGACATGAATCCGTTTAAACTTTTTTGGCATGTTAAAGCCACTAGAACAATGGCACCTGCAAGAGGTGGAGAAACCGCGGCACACGATATCGAGGTAAAAGCCGGGGATACACCGTTTAAACCAGGACCTATTGTTGGAGAATTACAAAAAGCAGGCATACCTGCTGCGATTCAAGAGGGAAAGGTTGTCATTAAAACCGATAAAGTGCTAGTTCCTGCAGGGCAAAAGATCCCAGCAGATATTGCACAAATGCTCACGAGGCTTGAGATATATCCAATAGAAATAGGTATGACTCTTCATGGGGTTTATGAGAACGGAAGTATCTTTAAATCAGACGTTCTGGACATTAATATCGATGAATTCAAAGCAAGAATGCATCAAGCATCAACTTATGCATTCAACCTCGCAATAGAATCTGCTTGGACCAACAAACTAACGATTAAGCCTTTGTTACATAAGGCACATAGCCACGCTTTCATACTTGCCATAGAAAGAAATATACTCACAAAAGAAACAGTTAAAAATTTAGTTTCAAAGGCGCATGGAAGCATGCTAGCCTTGGCATCGAGTGCAAAGGATGCATTAGATGAAGATTTAAAGAAAATGATAACATAACAGGAGGAAAAAGAAATGGAATATATATACAGCGCAATGCTTCTTCATTCCGCAGGCCAAAAGATTACCGAAGAACATGTAAAGAAAGTTCTCACTGCCGCTGGCGTGAAGGCCGATGAATCAAGAATTAAAGCATTGGTGGCATCTTTAGAAGGCGTAAACATCGATGAAGCCATCAAGACAGCTGCAATTCCAGTGGCCGCTGCACTAGCACAGCCCGCAGCATCTGGAGAAGCGTCTGCTGACAAAAAAACCGAAGGTAAGAAGAAAGAAAAGAAAGAAGAAGTCTCTGAAGAAGAGGCAGCAGCAGGACTCGGCGCATTATTCGGATAAAAAATTAACATCATTTGTTGTTTCAACAAATATCGGGCGACAAAAAAAACCAAGTTGCTCCTATTTGTTGAAAAAACAACCTTTTTTATTTTTCAATTTTTAAGTTTATTTAAAGACAAAAAGAAAACAATAGCCATATTTGACAAATAAAAAGTAAGTGATGGATAGGTGGGGGACGGGATGCATTGATAGGAGGAATGTGCCTCTAAGTGGAAAGCAGGTACTTAAAGATACCTCCCCAATATACTCTCTAGTCCCCCAGTGTATTAATACCTTTTTTGGATAAATAGTTTTCTCTTGAATTTTTCTCCTGTTGAGTTTTTAAATAACGGGAATAAAATGAAGGAAGTAAAAAAGAAAAACGATATCTTGCAATATCCTCATAATTTTAAATTAACTAATTACATCCAAGCATCAAGACCCTTTTGCTCTGTTGCTGAAATATCAGAAAGACCAAACGCTCCCTCGATATAATTTTCAATCATCTTTTTGTACCATTCGAGATCGATTTCTTTTACATCTTTTAAAAGATCCACAGGGTACATATAATCGATAGGTTTAACGCCACTCTTTGAAGGATTCATAATGCCTGGAAGTGGCCTTTTCGTAACAACAAACTTCATTTTTATACGGGTTTTTATTTGCTGGTCAATAAGTTTTTCCAATGCCGCAGAGCGTTTACCAAATACAGACGTTGATCCATCTCGAATTGTCTTATATCGTTTCGAAGGTTGAACGGATTGAATCAATGTCAAATCATTGATATCTACCTGCGATAAATCTAGTTTTAAAAGACTGTCTTTCGTTTTACTCATAATACTGTTTTTTATCGCCTTTCTTGCTTTTTCTTCATCATCCCAACAAGGGTTATCCTTTAAAACACCCATCATTATCTTTTCGAGTACCTTACGCGCAATATTTGCTTTATCTGAACCTTTAAAGTTGTTACCCTTTGTTGTCATCTCAATTTTTCCGTCTTTTACATCAAAAATGAGGTAATTCTTATGTTTGACAAAGATCATGGCATCATGCTGCTCTGCCTCTAATTCAAAATCAGGATACTTGAGGTCATTCTGCCATTTTTTGTTGCACTGCTCTATTGCAGCGACGGCAACTTCTGGTTTGGTCAACCATGTTTTATCATCCTGACTTAAAGAAAAGCCCAATGCCTTTGAGAATTCTGGCAGGTTTCCTGCAGAACGTGAGCATCCCAGATATATTCCGTCAGTGTCACCATAAACCACACGAATATTCCTGTCTTCAAGGTAACGTAACGTATCCGAAAGAATCATCTGTCCTTTTGTGGTAATCGCTGCTGCACCCCACAAATTAAACTGTCTTCCAGATACAGTCGGTGCGCTAATGATGCCATGGGTTCCAGCATTACGTGCTCCCTTCATGCTCTGGTACATCATCTTCAGTCGTTGTAGTTCTAATTTGTCACCCTTCTCTTTTGCATCCTTGAGCTCTTTCTTTATTTTAGCGATTACGTTCATAATGCCAGTCATAGCAAGATTTACCACTCCAGGATTACTATCGATTTTTATGCCAAGCATGAATCCCTTATCCGCAAATGAATCATCCTTGGTAATTTTCCTCCAATTCACGTCTCTATGTTTAAAAAATTCTTCAGGAAGTTTTTTCAGCCATATCCAATCGTCAGGTTTTTCATTTTTTGAAGCCAGCCTTACAGTATCTGCACCGACATTCATTGCTTTCAAAATTGTGGGGTACATTGCACCAACATCGGCGACAACCACGTGATACCAAGGAATAAAATGAGAATGTGCCTCTTTGTCGGGTTTTATAGTCATGCCGCCAGGCATATGGTAATTCAACGATTCATCTGCATCCTCTGCATGTTCATTATGAATAACATAAGGGTATTCAACCCACTCAGGCATTTCTTCCCCGTATTTCAAAACCCGTACAAAATCCTTAGAAAGTTGCTCTCTTTTTTTCTTAGCCAATTTTATTATTTCTTCCCTTGTATTGCATCCCCTAAAATCTCTCAGTAATGTCTGTGAAATAGATTTAACTCGACAGATAGGCGGCATGATCTTCTTTTGGGTAGCCCCTCTTATAAGAGCCATATGGTCCCAAATATTTACAGCTCCAGAAGGAAGTAGCATATCAAAGGGCATACATGTAGTAAACGCAAGTGGCAACGCCTGCTGGATTAGATTAAGCGTTACGCCTATCTGTTCTTGTACATCCTGTTTGTTGTATTTCAACGTTCTAGCATCTATTTTTATTTGGGATGGAGTCAAAAGAATACGATCTTTAACTATTACATTTAAAAAAGGAGCTAGTGTCTTAAGACTGAATTCATCTAAAAAAGAATAAAATTTTCTTGCTGCAAGATAAGTATCAAAACTAGATGGATAAAATTGTACAACTTCTGAACCGACACCGAAATGGAAAGATTTGTCTAGGCGAGTATATTTTGCTATAAACTCTTGGAAGGTTCTTCTTTCATCGTTAGAAAGTTTATCGTGACAAGTTCTTAAAATCCAGTTTATCCTTCCATACATATGGAAGTTGTCGAAACCTACGATATTATGCCCAGATACAATGTCATAGTCCCCTAATAGTTTACACATTGTGTGAAGGTTTTCTATTTCTTCGTCAACATTACGTGAAATAAGCTGTTTAACTTCCATATCCTCCCAACTAGGTGGGCAGTCTAGGATATCAAAATAAAATTCTTCGTTTTCTAAATTTTTATCTGATTCAAATAAAATATCAAAGCTAGAATAACCAATTATATCGATCGGTAAATCTTTTCTCCCTTCTTCATATTGCGTAATTTCTATGTCGTAAATTAAAACCTTAAGTTTCTTTTTTTCACCACTTGTATCAAAAATCCACGCCTTTTTATCTACGGCTAAATCTACCAAGGCTCTTTGGTGATATGGTATGTCGTGCTCTGCAGTATAGAAACCATGGTTGAAGAATAAATAATCGCTTACATCTGGAACAAAATAAGATTTTTTGGTATAAACCTTAAACACCCCCTTAGGGCTCTGGGCATCCCAGAAACTTCTATAATTTTCAATTTCACCGATTTCTTCTATTTTGGATAGAGTGTCTTCTTCCGATGTTTTTGCTTCCCATTTTCTTAGAAGTTCTTTTCTGGCAACTTCTATATTTTTGTCTTTGGGACAAAAAGCCAAAAAATACGGTCTATGAAGATCCGATACTTTTTTTGGAGGTTTTTTATGGAAATATAAAAACTCAGGTGAAATGCCTAGTAACATATCAGCCATTAACCTTTTGCCCCCAATTCAATTAATTACCCTCAATACACTATATTATACTTAAATTATTAGAATAGTTTTATATCTGGTTATTATACTGTATTTGCTGGTTTTGAATATGACTACTCAGATAGTTTACTCAGAGGAATACAACAGACATGACAATCCAAGTCATCCTGAGAATTCAAAACGACTACAAGCCATAATTAAAGAAATTAAAAAAGCACCTTTTTACAAAGATCTTGAATTCATTGAACCAAAGATTTTACACGAAGAAATGCTGAAATCGGTACATTCAGAGGAAATGATTCAACTAGTAAGAGAAGTAAGTTTTGATGGAGGCGGTTGGCTCGATATGGATACCTATGTTTGCGAATGTTCCTACGATATAGCAAGACTTGCAGCAGGAGGACTGGTTCAGGTTAGCAAGAGCGTAATTAATGGAAACACAGATAATGCCTTTGCATTGGTAAGACCTCCCGGGCACCATGCAACAGCCGATAGATCCATGGGCTTCTGTCTTTTTAATAACGTTGCCATAGCTGCAAATGAGATTTCAAAACTCGGAAAAAAAGTCCTCATCTTTGATCATGATGTTCACCATGGAAATGGAACACAGAGCATATTCTATAATAGAAAAGATGTATTATATCAATCGTTTCATCTATCTCCGCATTATCCCGGAACTGGAGATGCAAAGGAAATAGGAACTGGTCAAGGACTCGGATATACAATAAACGCCCCTCTCATTTATGGCAACGGAGACAAAGCAGTTTCAATACTCTTTGATGAGATTTTTCTTCCCATCGCTCGCCAATTTAAACCTGATATAATATTAATTTCAGCGGGTTTCGATTCCCATCATTGTGACCCTCTCGGTGGCCTGAAAATTACTTCTAATTTTTTCGGAGAAATGATATATCGATATCAAGCAATACAACCTAAAATAGTATGTAGCTTAGAAGGCGGTTACAACCTAGAGTGGATAGGCAAATGCCTTGTATCTCAATTAGGACAACTAACTTCTCAGCCCCTCAAATTCAAAGATTGTGCAGAAGAAAAAAAGAATGTAGATGATGTTGTCACTGATCTCAAATCTGCATTAGGCAGCTATTGGGATATGTAGAATATTTAATCAAAAATCATGCCCAGGCCGGTGGCTGCAGAATCATCCTGAGCCTCTATTTTTTTGTTAACCTCTTTGGCTTTTTTATCGGTAAGTTTTTTGAAACCCAATTCTTTTGCCATAACTCCGGCTTTTTTGAGTCCTTCCCTGCTACCTTCTATCTTCAAATAGGTAGCATCACCTTTTATATCAAGAGAATTTGCATCTCTTGTGGTAATACTCTGTCTGCTTACAAGGTCATCTTTTACTATATTGTTAATTTTGATTGTGTCCTCTTTTTTGATTTCAAAGATAATGTAGGTCATTTTATCACCTATAGTGCGAGTGTAACAATGTGGCATATATAAAATTAATCTTACGATAAAAGTCGTCCGTCTTCGTCTATTTCGCGCTTCCTTATTCGCGATGAGCTAATAGGGCACCCGTCTTCGGCTAAAACAAAAGGAATCTGAATTATTTCCAAGGGCTTTTTTCCTTTTTGCTTACGTTTTTCATTTATCTCTTCTGCAGTTTTACGTGTTTCGGGAGATATAACAATGGCATCAAATTCTTCTTCTATTGATGGACCATATTTATCTATTATAGGTTTTACTACGGCTCGTTTAATAAAATCCGTTTCATACAGGTATTTTTTAATAGCCTTTTCTCGTTCTTCAAATGATTCGGTATCTTTCTTTTCTTTAATTATTTCTCCTGCTGAAATTCCTATAAAAACAGATCCTTGCTTTCCTGCTACTTCAAATGCCTTGTCAATGAGTAGTTTATGTCCTTTATGCAGCGGATTAAATGTGCCACCTATGCAAACTTTCATAGGACAGGCATATGAACATACTCTTAAAAAATTATGTTATTTCATAAACTTTCATGAGAAAACTATAAATTCTGTTATAGCATTTATCTGCAACTAAGAGGATGGGAAAATGAGATCAAAATCTCTAACAATTATAATGTTATGTTTTTTGATTACAAGTAGTTTTGTGGTTATATGTTTTAATGAAAGATGCGAAGCGTCGGGGAATGAAATCTTCGTTGATGAAGCTTCCAATTATTTGTCTAGGAATGGTACTGCAGAACATCCCTATAAAGGCATTCAGGAAGCTATAAATAAGGCAAGCGAAGGGGATACCATATATGTTTTTGGAGGAACATATAATGAGATATTGTCGATAAACAAAAAACTTACTCTCGTGGGAAGCATCGAGAATGGGCCAACCATTATAAATTATATCGAAGAAGATCATAAATATGCTGTGGAGATAACTGCTGATTACGTGAATTTCACCGGTTTTAACGTAACCGATAGTGGCGATCATATTATTTCGTATGTTAAGGGAGCTCTCGTCCATATAACATCTAATAATGTCATCATTCAAAAGAATAATATTACAGATTGCAAAAATGGTTGGGGCATATATTTAGATTCTTCTGATGGCAATCTTATTAAAAATAATTTTATCGATAATACAACGGCAGGGATCTACTTTTCTTCTTCTAGCACCAACGATTTGGTTAATAATACTATTTCCAACTGTATCGATGCTGCAGTTGAAATGCATACTTCAAATAATAACAGATTGTACAATAATTTGCTTAGTTACAATAGGTATGGTGTGTATGCAAGGGATTGTATCAACATTAATTTAACCAAAAATTCCATCATGAACAATATGTTTAACGGTATCAGATTCTATAAAAATAGTAAAGATCAGATATATTATAACACTATTCAAAGTAATGACGTTAGTGGCATATATTTGGATTCTTTAGATAGTAAAGTTGTTGGGAATACTGTTAATAGTAATTCAGTAGGTATTACTTTAGATGGGTCAAGTTGTGAAATAAGAAGCAATTTTATAAACAACTCTGAGTCAATAGGAATTTCGGCAAATTCTGGAAGCAAAAACAATATTGTTTATTTAAATCATTTTTACAAAAATTATATCAGTGCTAAAGAGAGGGGCACTAATTATTGGTATGACGGTGGCCAGGGCAATTACTGGGATGATTACAAGGAAGTTGACAGGGATCATGATGGCATAGGTGATACTTATTATACGAAAAACGGGGTTCATGATATATATCCTCTTGGCAATTTTTTAAAACCGCCGTCTAAACCATCAGATCCATCTCCAACAAAAGATGCAGAGAATATATTGTTACAAAGTACGTTAAGTGTAAAAGTCTATGACCCCAATGGATATATGATGGATGTATATTTTTATGGAAGAAGGGCAGGTGAACCTGGTTTTAGTCTTATCGGTAATGTTATAAAAAATGTACTTAGTGGAAGCAGAACATCTTGTAGCCTTAATTTACCTTTCAATATTGTCTATGCATGGTATGTCGTAGCCAATAATAGTAAACTAGAGAACCAGTCAGACATATGGTTTTTCGTTACAAGAGCGAGACCTAAAGAAAATGAGCCGCCAATTGCTGATCCAGGTGGGCCATATTGGGCAAATTTTAATCAAACCATCCTATTTAATGCATCTGGCAGCTATGACCCAGATGGAAAAATCGAGTTTTATCGGTGGAATTTTGGTGATGGAACCAGTGAGATTCTTGATACCTCTCCATCACATCGTTATTTTAATAACGGAACCTATTACGTAAACCTTACAGTTATAGATGACAATGGAACAAGCGCTATGGCGACAGTCAATGTCATAATTAGCGCATCTGAGGTCTACCTTCCTGTAGCTAAAATTAGTGGCCTTAGTCTAGTAAAAGCGAATGTGGGAGATTCTATGCAATTCAGTGGTAATGAAAGTTCCGCTCTTCAGTCTGGAGATAGAATTGTATCCTATGTTTGGGATTTTGATGACGGAACAAATGGAACAGGCGAATATGCAAATCACACTTATTCCAAATCTGGCACATATGCAGTAAGACTCACTGTAACAGATAGTAAAGGAGCAAATGATTCTGATACGATTAATGTCGAAATAACTGCGGTAAAATCTAAGAAGACACCGGGCTACGAGATAATCTTTTCAATCATTGCAATACTCCTCGTTTTAGTCTGGAGACGAAGAAGATAGACATCTTCATTTGAACGTTGCATTGCTTCTTACAAGAAAACTTTAAATACTGTTTTTTATACTCCCTTCCGGGGTTTGAATATTATGTGGCTACAACTAAGATTATCTTTGCTAGTGGGATTGATGTTCGGAATTTTATTTGGAATTATTGTTGGAATAGCTTATTTCTTAGGATATTCAGGTTTTACGTTTTATTTACTTATCATAGGATTTGCTCTGGCACTTGTATTAATTCAGTATGCAATAGGACCAAAAATTGTGGAATGGTCCATGAAAATTAAGTACGTGAATGAAAATGAATATCCAAAACTCCATCAAATGGTAGCGGAGCTTGCTGAGAAAGCAGGACTTCCTAAAAAACCAAAGGTTGGAATTTCTCAACTTCAGATTTCCAATGCATTTGCATTTGGTAGAACCAAAAGGGATGCAAGAGTCTGTGTAACCAAAGGCATTCTCGAGCTTTTAAGCGATGACGAATTGAAGGCAGTATTGGGTCATGAGATTTCTCATATAAAACACAGGGATGTGGCATTTATTACTACGCTAAGCGTTATTCCTATGATTTTTTATATGATCTACATTTCATTTTTCTGGGGAGGTATGTTTGGTAGGAGAGACCGCGACAGTGGTGGTGCAATGGCCATCGGATTGCTTGCACTTGTTGTCTATTTTATCACCAGTCTTCTTGTTATGTATGGTTCACGAATTAGGGAATATTATGCTGATCTTGGAAGCACGGAATTAAACAACGAACCACATCATTTGGCAACCGCACTATACAAACTTGCCTTTAGTAGCGCCAAACTTTCTAAAACCACACTTAAACAAACAGAAGGCATGAAAGCATTCTTCCTCAACGATCCTTCAAGGGCAATGTATGAGGTACGAAATCTTAAGGACATAGATCTTGACATGAGCGGTACAATTGATCAGAGCGAATTGATGGTGCTTTCCAATAAGAAGATAAAACTCGGTGCAGCTGATAAATTGATGGAAGTATTAAGCACTCACCCGAACATGGTAAAAAGGATAAAACATCTTGCTACGTTATCTACACAGCCAAATCAATAGATGACCTCGTCTATACTATTTTTAAAATTCATTTTCCGTTACAAGTAACATATTCTTAGGATGGGAACTGAGATTCTACAGATATGTGGATTTTTTTCATTTTGACATTTTGACACGTTAAATTTATAAGGCATTAATGACAAATAATAACATGCTATGAGGTATCATAGTAAACGAAAGGAAGGCGAAGAAATGTACACGAATGAAGAAAAGGAAAAGATATTGAAGTTTCTTCAAAAAACAGCAGGTAAAAATCCCTTTGTAAAAGAGATTATAAAAAAAGAATAAACGCTATATTTTTTATATATCTCTTAAAACTTTACTAAAGACTCTATTTCCTAGAGCCGATGGAGGGATTTGAACCCTCGGCCTGCTGATTACAAGTCAGCCGCTCAACCGGGCTGAGCTACATCGGCTTTTTTCTTGCCGTAATGTCGATTCCTATATAAAATTCTCTTGGTGCATACGTTTTAATTTTTCTTACATCTAAATTTGTTAGGATAGTTTTGTTTTTTTCAGCTATTTTTTTAAGTGAATCGATCCTTTCTTCTATTTTCTCCTCCTTTAATATATCATAATAATGTATTATACAATAATTATTACTAATTTCTAATGAATATACAAAGAATAGATGAGCGGAAAAAGGCAGGTTCATAATAATCCTATCAGCTCTTACATCTTTTTTATTAAGGATGTCTGGAACTTCTTTGGCGTCAGCATGTAAGACTTCTATTTTATCAAGCACGTTGTTTCTTCTAATATTTTCTTGTGCATATTTTACGGCTTCTAGATTTTTGTCTATTGCATATACTATCTTTGGGTTGGCATATTTTGCGATCATGATGGAAAAAGGTGCCACACCAGCAAACATATCGACAACGATTTCATCTTGTTTTACTAAACTTGCAACTCGTTTTCTTTCTGTGGCAAGTCTTGGGGAGAAGTAAGTATTTTTAACATCAACATTGAATGTTGAGCCATATTCGGTGTGGGTTGTTATTGTACGTTCTTCTCCGGCTATCACCTTAATATTTCGCGTTCTAAATTCTCCACTAACCGGTTCAGTTAAACAGACTGTCTTTATGTTCTTATTAGATTTTAGTAAAGAGTCTCCTATTTCCTTTTTGTATTTTAAGAGATTCTTCGTTAGTTTTATTAGAATAATATCCCCTATTATATCATAAGATGTCGGCAATTCATGCTTTAATCTCTTGGGAATGGGTGCCATCTCTTTGTATGAAGTAGGTTTTGTTTCCTTTTTTTCAAAAGATTTCTTTATAATTTTATAGGAGGTAAGTTCTTTCGGCACTTCTTTTATTGGGAAGCAAATGTAATCTTTATTTTTGCTTAGCAGTAGATCAGTTCTAAGTAGTTTTTTTATGGAAAGATATTTTTGTATTTTTTCAGCATCTTTTAATGGAACGCATATTCCAGTTGTTTCTTTAACTTTCATTTATATATTATATATGTCTCATAAATAAAGATTTATTCTAAACCTAAAATTAGAAAAAAAGAAGTCCCGCCTCTCAGATTTGAACCGAGGACCTGCCGGTAACGGCCATATAAGGTCTACAGCCGGCCGCTCCACCAGGCTGAGCTAAGGCGGGAATGTAAAGGCAAATAAATATAGGTGTATTTATTAGTTAAGGTCTTATTTTGCGCATTCTCATAAATTTGTAATCATTTACGTTCATTTCCAATTAAAAGAACTTGTTTGGTGTAAAAATATAGAAAATGAAATGGGCAAGGGCAAATCGACTGCTATGGCATACAAACCAAAAAGAGTTATATAATATAGAATAATACATGCAATACCTGCGGTAGAGAATTCATTGAGTCATATGTTATACATATGTGTCCATAAGATAAGGAAAAACGCAACTTTTATAAAGAAGGTAGTTATTTAGGGTGAAAGAGGGTCCGGTGAGGACGCGGATTTGAAAGTTCGTTCATATGTTAGATATGGTTATGGGCTTTCATATATCTGTTCGCGGTGCGAACTGATACTGTGTTAAACTGGACATATACTAAAATGAATGATAGAGATTTAGGAGGAAATAAAAAATGATAGAAAATAATGGAAGGAAGCTGAAGAGCGTGTTCGTAGTGTTAGCAATGTTGCTGACTGCTTTTACAATATCGATGTTTGTTGTATCTGCTAGACCTAATGCATTCAGTTTGACAGCCCCCCCAACAAATGGAACCTATTATGAACTTGGCAGAACAATTCATTTAACTTGGGGTACATCTAATACTACATTTACCAATTATAGTGTATATATAAATGGCACACGAGTAGCAAATAACATTAGCGGCCTATCCTACAACTGGGTTACAACAAATTTAACCAATGATCATATTGGCGCATATAAAATTACAGTAATAGCATTTGCTTCACAGGCTGGTGTTACAACAACCCGTAAATATGCACAGAATGGCAATATAACTGTCTACCTTACAGCTGGCATACCTGGTCGTGACATCTGGCAAGGTGGTAAATATGATGTTACTGGAACCAAGAATGTAACAAAATTGTATGGTTCTCAAGATAAAGGACAGGTACTCAATACATCTACTGTAGGCTTAAAATATGGTGCAACTGTAGCTATCCAAATAAATGGAAGCGCAGGCAAAGGCTGGGGCGCTGGACCATATTACCTTTACTATCCGACATATACATATGATGGCGTAGGATATAGTTATTCATGGGCTCTCTATAATCCTGTTGGAGATCCAGCACCTTCATTTGCTAAACCGGATTGGTACTTAGGTGAATCCGGTGAGGCCGCTGTAACTTTTAACCGTTCAGGTATATGGATCATAGATGATACATATCCAACAACCGATGCAAATATGTCTACACTTGCCCTGACGAATGCTACGGTCCCTGCATGGTTCTGGGTTAACGGCTCAGGAGACCTAACTGTTTCATCAGACATCTCTACAACGACATACGGAGCTAAACCATATATAACCATAAGCTCAACGAAAGCAGGTGCTCCAGAAGCAGCAGTGGTTGATGTACGTGCATTCTCAAACAACCAGACCATTTTTGACAAAAACAAATGGACTGGTAGTAGCGGAGTATTTCCCTTCTATGGCGAACCTGTCAACTTTACGCATGTTGGAACATACGAGGTTTATGCATACAAAGATATGGTTGGTACATCAGCATATGCATATTACTGGCAAGACCAGAATCCAAAATACTATGACAACAATTATGGAAATGGAACAATAACCTATGTTGCTGTAGGTCCATACAACTATGCTTTGTGCGGTCCATGGGACCCACCAGAATACATTCAGGCAACTAAAGATACAATAACGGTATCAACTGGAAGACCAACAATTACATTAACTAATACCTCATCGAATATCTACTGGGGTTTCGCCGCAAGAGTCGACATCAACGTTACAAATCCAGCTACTGGCAAGGGATTAACCGGTGGCGCAGACAAGATATCAATTAAAAATGTAGAAGGCGACTATATCGACTGGCAGCATGCTGAAAACGGAACTGCAGGATCATATGCTATAACAAATCTTGGAAATGGTAACTACAGTTTCAACATCTCCCGAGGTGCTGCATTCTGGAAGAATTTATACACTACGTACTGTAACGGCACATGGCGCGTCTTTTACTCCTATGATGCCGACAGCGATGGAGAATATGAATGGAACTACAGTGCAGCTTTCCATGTCGGTAGTACAGCACCCTCTGCTAGAATCGTGATGGATGATGATGGTAATGGAACAAAAACCGACAATAAGGTAGATGTTCCAACATACACCGGCGCTGGCGTTGGACCTGCAAATGCACTAACTGTGTTGTTCACAATATATGGTGACACTGTAACAGGTGTACACACAGATTATTACGGTGACGATGCTTGGGAAAACAGCAAGAACATCTCGATTACTGGTGATATATTATATCCTGCAACTTTAACCTACGTAGCTAATGGACAATGGAATGCAAGATTGACACCAACCAAACCAGGTGGCACTATAAACATAGAGGTTGACTGGAACACAACAAATACCGTTCTTACGGAAACAATCAACATCGTTAACGGTTCAACTGTTACAACCTCGACAGACGTCATCTATGCTGGTGAAAACACAGACCTAATAGTCTACGTTAAAGATATGGATGGAGATCCAGTGAAAACTGCTGAAGTCTATCTATTCGAAAAAGGTCTTGGAGCAATAGCCATAAACAGTACGACAGGAATACCCGCGGAGGGAAACGGAAACGATGGCGCATACACCTTCCGGATATTATCAACCAATTTCACTGCTGCACCAGACAACATAACAATAGCGGCAAAGTGGGCCACAGGCAGATGGGGTTACACGAATGTAAAAGTAGAGAAACAACACAACATGATTGTTAACGTAACACCTATAACATCATATGCTGGAGACGATACCGAGTACACTATCGCAGTCTCTCTTGTTGGTGGTGGACACCCAGAAGAAGACGCAACATTCAATATAAAACTTTACAACGAAGCTGGTGCCCTTGTAACTGGCACTGATGCTTGGGCAATGGATACCAACTATGAGCAAACAGAAGTAAAAGCTCTATCGGGAGGTACCTATCACCTATATGCATACAATGACACCCATGACAGCACAGGGAACAATGCAACTCTGGTAATTACCAAATACCAAGTCACCAGTTCACCATCCGTGCTCGCATGGAAGATAGATGAAGCGGTCAACATGACCTTCCAAGTCACACCTGCTGGAAACGGTACATTACTCATCGAGAACATGTCAAGCCTACCAAACTGCTCATTTTTGAACCAAGACACGCAAATCAATATTGAAGACGGTGTAGGCACACTTGATGAGGTAAATGCAACAACCCTGGGAAACGTCACCTTTTCCTATACACCAGAAGATGGTGAGGAGCGGTGTGCTGATGGATTACTCCGTGTAACAACCGCGAACGCGACCCCAAGTCCAGCTACGATCTATATCTACGAGGCAACTTCTGTTACTATTACCATTACCCACCCTGCAACCGGAGCTGTTTTATCAGGCGTCGAAGTTGGTTTAGACCTCGACTTGAACAGTACCACGACCATCCTCAGTAAACTACCCACGAATAAATTCACCGACGCACAAGGTGAAGTAACGTTTGCGATCACCGCAGAAACAGATGGTAACGTCACCATCTTCATTGAGAACGAAACCGATCCTGATAACGAATTCGTCATCGTAGCAGCAGCTCGAAAGACAATGGAGATTTCGACCGATGTTCCCGCAGTGGATGAAGGTGCAACCTTCACTGTTGAAGCGAAGAGTGGGGGCGCTCTAATAACTGATGCAACAGTAACTATAACATTCGCAGGAGCGACATACACTACAACAACAGGAACAACAACACCCATCACTGCACCCGCAGTAAAAGCCTCTTTAGACTATACGATAACGGCAACAGCGGAGGGATATTCAGATGATACAGCCACGATAAAAGTTCTGAATGTGCCGAAATTAACAATAATACCGCCATCTGGAAAAGTATACGGAACTAAAGAATTTACTGTGGTAGTAGCAGAAGATAGTGGAAACGCAGTGATAGGGGCAAAAGTAACATTTAATGGCGCTGACTACTACACCGGAGCCGGAGGATCAGTAACACTCACAGCCCCAGATGTCAAAGAAACCAGTAAAGACTATACATTAACTGCTACATTCACGGGATTTGAATCTGCATCTACAGCGACATTGACGATATACAAGACACAAGGCGGAATCCCAGGATTCGAACTAGTAACGCTGATAGCAGCAATTGGAGTAGCATTAATACTCCTAAGACGCAGACGAAACTAAGAGGGAAAAATCCCTCTAATCTCTTTTTTTCTATTTTTTAATTTTTTGTTTTTTAATAAAATCTTTTTAACTACTATTGTTTATACATTTTTTACTGGAGTGATCTAGTACGGATATAAGTGTGATGATTCCTACATTAAATGAGGAGAAAGGCATAGGTAAGACTATCGATTCCATAAATCGAGCCTATTTTGCAAAAAACAACTGGAACTTAGAAGTAATCATAATCGATGGTGACTCCAAGGATAAAACCAGACAAATCGCATCAAGCAAAGGAGCTCAGGTTATTCTTGAGAAACGAAAAGGATACGGCCGGGCCTATAAAACCGGGCTTGCACAAGCAACTGGCGATATCATCGTCACTGGTGATGCTGACGCGACCTATCCGTTTAACACCATCCATGAATACGTCCAACTACTCCTAGATTCACACCTTGATTTCATCACCACGGATCGCTTTGCAGCACTCAAACACGGCTCGATGTCTCTCAAACACCGGTTCGGCAACCTGACCTTAGCCTGGATCCTTCGAATCCTTTTCTTAGTCAATATCCGAGATTCCCAATCAGGGATGTGGATCTTCAAACGAGACGCACTCTCCAAAATACAACCCTTAGAAGCATTCAACAACGGAATGCCGTTTTCAGAAGAAATAAAGATAGAAATGTTCACCAATAAACACCTCAAGGCACGAGAGATACCATCAACCCTCTACGCTAGAGAAGGACAGGTGAAACTCGAAAGCTTCAAAGACGGCATAAAAAACCTGAAATTCCTCTTTAAAAAAAGGGTCACATCATAATTTTTTAGTTCATTTGATTATTTTACCAAAAATTATACAATCACATAACATTATTATGGAATTGTGATAAGATGGATCCTTTAATGACATTTTGGGTATTTTTGATAGGAATATTAGTAGGCCTTATTGCAGGAATAACTCTGGTCTACAGAACGGCCGTATCTCCTCTGCATAAAAAAACCGAAAAATCTTCTGACGAACCTTCTGCTATAAGCTATGACAAAGCCATAGAACAATTTGATCCTACAATGTTGAATAATTATCCATTTGCATATGAAAACTTTAGATTTATTGGAGATCCAATAGACGGGATACAGTTTGAAGATGATCGCATCCTCTTCGTGGAATTTAAAATTGATCAATCGAATCCTATAAAAAACAAGATGAAAGAACTGGTAAAAACTGGAAAAATAGAATGGTTTGAATTCAAGGTCGAATAATCTTTTCTATTTCCTGTTTTAAAATTTTGTTGATTAGTTTTCCATCTGCTTTTCCACGGAGCTCCTTCATGACTATGCCCATGAGTGGACCTAGAGCGTCCATACCGCGCTGTTTTACAAATTCTTCTCTCCGGGATACAATTTTTCTAATTATTTCTTCTATATCTGTTGTATCTTTTGTGCCAAACCCGCAGGATTTAATGGCGTTTTCAAGCGTTTCATTGCTATTTCCTGCTAAGCATTTCAATATATTGGGAACCGCCTCTTTAGAGTAATTATCTTTGGAAAGAGCAGAAAACACATCTATCAAAATATCCTCAGTTATATTCTCTACATTAACATCTTCAGCTTCTAGTTCTGGAAATGTATTCAAAAACGTTCGAATTATTACATTTTTCAACTCAGGAAATCGTTTAACAAGCTTTTCAAAATCCTTTTCATAACCACTGGCAAGAATTTGTTTAGTCTGTTCAGCATTTAGTTTATACTCCTCAATAAAACGTCTGTGTTTTTCTTCGGGTCGCTCGGGTAGATTCTTTTTTATCTTTTGAAGAAGGGTATGTGTAATTCTCACCGGTTGTACATCTGTCTCAGGATACATCCTTGCAGCTCCCGGAAGAGGCCTCATATATTCTGTTGTATCATCTGGCAAAGCCCTTCTCACTTCCTCAAGAACTCCTTCTAAAGATTTCCTCGCCCGTTCTACTACTGCTTGGAGAGCACTATCAACAACATCTTCTTTGCCAACCGCAATTACAAAAGCATCGTTATTGCCAGTATTCAAAATCTTTTGGATATTTGCTATATCATTATTTTCTATACCATATCCTGGAAGCTCATCGCTGTGTATTATTCCCCCTATTCCAGAGGCCATCTTAGCATAGACTGCAAACTCTTTTCCTAACCGAGTATGCTCTTGTTTTAATAGGCCATTGAAACCCGAAAGTTTTATTGCCTTTGCCCGCCCATTATTTTCCAGTAATTTTTTAACAACTTTGGATTTGCAATCCTTCAGTAAAGACGTAATATCAACGACTTCTATATTTTCTAAATGACGCTTGTTTATTCTATCGTCTAGAGTTTCTTTTATCTCTACTAAACCCAGTTGTCTCAGCGTTTCTTTCTCTGCTACTGTAGATATGGAGCTCAATGATTGAACTCCTTTTACCTCAACGCGTGCGCCTTTAGAGATGGATACATTAAGATCCTGTCTGATAGTTCCAAGTCCTCGTTTAACCCTTCCAGTAGCGCGAAGTAGTAGCCCTATTCGCTCCGCCACTTCTCGTGCATGTTGCGGGTTTTTAATATCAGCTGCAGTAGCTATCTCAATCAAAGGGATGCCAAGTCTATCTAGACCATAGTTTACCAGTTTGCCTTTCTCCTCGATTTTTCGTGCTGCATCTTCTTCAAGTGCAATAGTCTGAATGCCAACATCCTGAATTTTTCCATCCATGGCCAGTAGTGCAGTTCTTTGAAAACCGCCGGTGTTAGAACCGTCTATGACTATCTTCCGCATGAAATGAACTTCATCAACAGGTTTTGCGTCCAAAAGCATAGCCATGGTTATACATAGATGAACCGCCTCTTCGTTAACAGAATGTGGAGGTTCTTCGTCTGCCTCCACAAGGCAGGTCGATTTGTTGGATGCAGTATACAGGAAATAACGATCCCTTTTAGCTTCAGCAAGGGCGGCCTTATCCAAATCTCCTAGTTCACTCTGCGTAGGTCTCAGAAATCTTTCAAAAGAATAGTTTGTATCCTCAGTTATTACTGATTGACAATTACAAAACAACTTATGAGTATCAAGTTGTTGATGTATTTCCAGTCCTGCCTTAAAACCAATTTTTTCGTAATCCATATAATCTACGGGAATTGGAATGAGAAGTATTATTTATTATTGTTACTACTACTTTAGCCTACCACTGACATCTCTTTTTCAATTTGTTTGCCTTTGAATCTATCAAGATTTAAATTTTCTAAGATGTCGGATGTTTTGCCTTCGACAATAAACTCAGAAAGAATCTTGGAAACCATCGGAGAAATCATAAAGCCATGGCCGCTGAATCCATTGCACTGAACAAATCCTTTCACTTCTTTGACCTCGCCCAAAATTGGTCGTGAATCTGGTGTCACATCATAAAAGCCCGTCCAATGTCTGAGCATGTTCACATGTTTCAAAATCGGTGCATATCTAGTAAGTGTCCTTGACATGTGTTGTATAAACGAAAAAGTAGGTATTGTTTTGTATCCGCTTCTTTCCCCAGGTATGGGAATACCGCCAACAATCTGACCTTCTTCTTGTTGACTAAAATAGATCCCATCTCTGAATGATATGACCATTGCTTCGAACATTGGTTTTAATCGTTCGGTTGCCATGATTTCTTTTCTGAAGGGAGTTAGGGGAAGTTTTACCTTTACCATCTCAGCAATTTTTTTAGAATCAATTCCCGCAGCATTTACAACAGTACTCGTCTGTATTGTTCCTTTATCGGTGACAACTGCACTGATTTTCTTGCTATTTAACTTAATATCAATAACTTCCGTATGTGTGTAAATTTCAGCTCCATTTCTTCTGGCAGCATTTGCATAGGCAAATGTTGTTTTAAACGGATTTGCGTGTCCATCTGTTGGACAAAACGTTGCGCCAATTGTCTTCATGCCTTTAACGTCCAATATGGGTACTATATCGTTTATTTGATTTGGTTTTAATATGTCTACTTTCAAACCCAATGAACGCTGCATATCGACGTTCTTTTCAGCTTGTTTCATCTCTTTATCATCATGGACGGCAATCAAATATCCGCCTTGGCGCAATCCAATATCTTCTCCCAGCTCTTTACTAAGTTTCTCAAAAATCTTAATGCTCTCTATTGCTAGTTCTGCGTTTTCTTTGGTAGACCATTGCTGTCGAATTCCAGCTCCGCATGCACCTGTTGCGCCTGATGATAAATAATTTTTTTCAATAACTGCAGCATCAATCCCTCTTTTTGCTAGCCGGTACGCTAGAGAACAGCCGTTAACGCCGCCGCCAATTATTACGACTTCTGCTTTATTTTTCATTTCTCGTCACTTGCTAATGTACCTAGAGATACAGGAATCTCGGGTGGTCTAGATGTAGGAAGAGGAATATTTGAAACCTTCTTGCCTGTTTTCTTTTCAAGGATCCTAGTTACAAGCTGAATACATACTCGGCCTTGACATGGGCCCATTCCAATTCTTAGTTTTTTTCTTAATTCTTCTAAATCAGTGTATCCATCGTCAATTGCTTTTATGACATCTTCTTCTGTTATGTCTTCACATCTGCAGACTATTGACTGTTTTTTCATGCATCAACCTTTATGTTTCTAATATCCATTGCTAACTTTTCATCTACTTCAATAGTAATTACCATTGTTTTGCCAATCTTGAGAACTTTTTTAACTAGTGCTTTACCTTTTATATTTCCAGTTCTGTCAAGCGCTTTTACATTGTCTCCAACTTTTGGAACCGGTAAAAATTCATATGGTAATGTTATTATTGCTTTTCCATCTTTTATTTTTACAACAAAAATGGCTAAGCCAGGACAAATTCCAACGCATTTCGTGCAACCTATGCATTTATCAAAATCATTTATCGGAGGTGCGTTAATATCCTTCATTGAAATTGCTTTTACTGGACATGAATCGACGCAGGGGTTGCATGGTATTTCTTGTATACACTCAAGTATTGCAACTCCCTTTTCAAATTGTTTTTTGGAAGGCAATTTCAAATCTTTTGTAGACAAAATCCCAGTCCGCTCATATTCGTACATGTTTTTTCTCCATTAGTTTTGTGATTTTATCTTTCGCTATGCGTGGTTTTTCACCGAACGGTCCTGCTCGTAATTGGTCGAGTTCATTGACGTATTGTTTCAATAGATTCTGGTTCTTTTTGTGTCCTAACAAAATGGCAGCTGAAAGACCAGCTATTTTCCCTTCTATCATGGCAGTAGATGCTTCTTCAATTCCAGAAGAATCTCCAGCGACATATACACCCTTTACGCTCGTCTGCATAGCATCATCATGAAGTGCAACATATCCTCCCGCTTCTGGAATGAATTCCAAATAAACTCCCATCTGTGAAAGTAATCTTATTGATGGAGTTAAACCAACTGCAAGACATACCGTATCACAACTGACTTTTTCTTCGGATCCTTTTATCGGTTGCCAATTTTGATCAAGTTTTACAACAACAGCACCTTCAACTTTTCCATCTCCATAAACTTCTTTGATAGAATGTGAGGTTTGTATGGGAACTCCGCATCTACGTAACTTTGCAGCATGCACGTGGTATCCACCAATATTTGGTGCAGCTTCTACAACTCTATCTACAGCAATGCCTGCCTGCAATAGTTGATATGAAACAATGAGACCAACGTTACCGGCGCCAACCATTATTACTCGTTCACCAGGCTTCACGCCATAGACATTCATAAGTGTTTGAACAGCACCTGCGCCGTAAACACCAGGTAGATCGTTACCAGGAAACAGCAGCATATTTTCCATTGCACCGCAGGCAAAGATAACTGCTTTGCAATTTACTTCATATAATTTACTTTCATAATTTTCTCTTTTTACAACGCCAAATTTATGATGCTTTTTTTTGTCTCCCTCATAATACCCAACAACTGTTGAGTCCAGCATTAGTTTGATTTTATTGCTTTTTTCAAATTTCTTCAATTCGTTTTCCAATTCTTTTGCTATCTCAATACCTCTTGTTCCAGCTCGTTCATGCTTTGAACCAAAAAATTTATGCGTCTGCTTTACCAATTGTCCGCCAACGCATTGATTTTCATCTACAAGCAGTATCTTGGCTCCTTGTTTTGCACCTTCGATAGCCGCACATAATCCTGCGGGTCCTGCGCCAACTACAAGGATATCTACTTCGATAGTTTGTTTTGCGTTACCTTTAAAATCTGCATCAGGCAAATCAGGTAATTTGTCCTGCATCTTAACGTTTATATCTTCCATTAGGGGCGCTATGCATGTTCTAACGTTGGGCACATCATTGACTCTCATGAGGCAAGACGAGCATTTTCCAATGCCGCAAAAAAACCCACGGGGACGATTGTACTTGAGACTTGTTGTAAGTATTTTAACACCTGCAGCATGCAATGCAGACGCGATAGTATCTCCTTCAAAACCGTCCAATTTTTTGTTGTTGAAATAGAATGATATTTTCTTTTGGTCTTTGAAATCAATGACAGGATGTTTTTTTATTCTCAGGATACTCCCCACTCCTGAATGCAGAATCATATTTAAAAATTATCACTATTAACTAACTTATGTAATCTGAACATCTTTAATTGAATGGTGTCTATGTGCTAACTTACGTATAATTTCTATGTTTTTGCCGCCTTTACCAATTATTTTTGATTTATCGCTATGGTCAACTGTGACTCTTGCGATAGTTAACTCTCCTTCGCCCTCCAAAACAATGCCATTTATCTTGTATGGTTTACAAAGGTTAAAGATAAATTTCTCTTTATCAGAATCAAATTCAACAAATTTTATATTCTTTTTAAAAACTCTACGTAATCTTTCCAGATTATTAGCTTTGATGCCTATGGCTGCTCCCAACTGCCCCTTTTTTACTATAAATATGAGCTTATCATCTGCAATCATGCAGTCTAAGATGTCTATCCTTACAAGATTGCTGGCCATGTTTATATATTGCATAGCATCGTTAGAAAGCACTATTTCAGTCATATTTTTTCATTGCCTACTTCTTTTTAACAAGATTCATGATGTTAGACCCACTGTCATCCAACACTGCAAAAGCAGAAACTGCGTAATTTTTACCACAAGTAAAACCTAGATTTATGGAGCTAGATTCATAGTTGTAAACAGGTACTTTTTTCTTATCTGCCAGCGTACTTATCTCTGATGAAAATGGACAGTTTTCTGATATTACAACCAACTTTGCCGATCCATCTTTTACAGCAAGTTTAGTCTGTTTAGCCCCAATTTTAACTTTCCCGTTTTTCACAGCATTTTTTAATATTTTATCAGCATCGACCATTTTAACTTCCCTTCTTTTTACTTCTACGTTGCATGACAAGTTCAACGGCACCTGTTCCTAGGTTGACTGGTTGGCCAACGATGATGTTTTCAGCCACACCGCCGAGCTTATCGGTTTCACCACGTCTGCTGGCCTGCAAAAGATGGCTAACGGTAATTTCAAAAGCAGCCCTGGACAGAACTGATTCTTTCTCAGCGCTAACTCCATGTCGGCCTATGGCTCTTATGGTTCCATCTGCGGTCATTACATCTGCCACAAGCATGATGTGTCTAATATCAACATTCAAACCCTGCTCTGATAATGTACTGTAAGCCTCTTGAATTATCATATTTCTTGCAGCTTCTATACCAAGTACTCTTCCTACGGCTTGTATGTCATTTGTCGTCGTTCTGTAGGGATCAATACCTTCAATTTCAAGAACCTTCTCAAAATTACTGCCCTCGCTATATATTACGTATCCTTCATTTGGTTCCCTTCTAATAATGATACGTTTTATGCCATCGATTCCTTTGACCTTAATATTTTTAATTGTCTCACTAACATCCAACAGAGCTTTATAACTAGGTTCATCTAGTACTATCTTGACCTTGCCTTTTTCTATCTTTGCATCTACATTTCTAATTTTTTTGGTGCTCTCTGCTAATTCTTCAATTGTAAATCCTTTCTTTTTCATTGTTTTTTCGTCAGGATTTATGTAGATAACAAGGTTGGTCATATCTGTCTCTATGTCAGCCACATCCATTAGTCTTGTAATCTCAATCTGATTAGCAACTTCTTTAGCCAAATCGGGGTTCACTCTGTATTCATCCCTTAGATAAATATTCATCATGGGTGTGGAGGGAGATGATCTAGCATCTACGATTTCTATAAGTCTTGGCAACCCTAGCGTAACGTTAATCTCAGCTACTCCTGCATAGTGAAATGTTCTCATGGTCATCTGGGTTCCGGGCTCACCTATACTTTGTGCTCCAACTACGCCACAAGCTTCAGAAGGGTCTATTAAATTTTTATTGTATTCCCCGAGGGCTTTAGACAGTATAGTTTTTAATTTTGCCCTTAGTTCTTTATCTTTTGCTACTTTTGCAATAATCTCATCTATTACATGGAGTGGCAGATATTTTTCATCTAGGATTTTTTCTATTTCTGATCTTATTTTTTTATGTTCTTCTGGTTCTTCTACCGGTTTTGGCGGTTCAACCTTTTTAATAATGCGCACTGGTTTTTTGATAGCCCCTTCTTTTTTTGTCTCGGATTTTTTTCCGGTTTTCTTTAAGGATTTAGCTTTAGAAATAGTCTTTTTTTCTGTTTTCTCTACTTTCTTTGGAGCAACTTTTTTCACTAGAGCTTTCTTAGGTTTAGCAGTAATTGGTTTCTTTATCTTTTTTTCTTGTTTCTTCTTAGTTGGAACAGCCTTCTTTTTAGCCATCAGATCCCTTCCTTCACGTCAGTTATTATTCTGTCAACATCTACAGCATCTCCGCCGACACTTTTAGTAGGATCTACACCGTCTTCACCGTAGATAAATTGTATTATTTCTCCACCGGCATGCCTTACAGTGCCATCGTTTTCAACTTTAAGATCTTCTAAAGCGTTGATTAAACGTCTCTGCATGTATCCTGACCGTGATGTACGAACCGCTGTGTCCACAAGACCCTCTCGACCTCCCATTGAATGGAAGAAATATTCTGTAGGGGTAAGCCCGTTCTTATAACTAGATGCCACGAATCCTTTTGCACTTGCTCCAAGGTCCCCTTTCTTAAAGTGGGGTAAAGTACGATACTGATAACCTCGATGAATTCTTTCACCTCTCACTGCCTGTTGTCCTACGCATCCTGACATTTGTGAAAGGTTAAGCATTGATCCTCGTGCGCCTGATTTGGCCATTATAACTGCACTGTTGTCTAAACCAAGATGTTTACCTGCTATTTCACCAGCCATGTCTCTTGTTTTGCCTGTAACTCTCATTATTTCCATCTCAAGGGTCTCTTCCAAGCTTCGCCCTGGAAGTGATTCCAGTGCCTCGTTTTCATAGGCTTTTACAAGGTCGTTGATCTTTTTCATTGCCTTCTGCAATCCTTCTTGTATCTGCTGTTTTGCTTCTTCAGGTATATCTTCGTCGTCTATGCCTGTGGTGAAACCAAATAATGTTATAGATGCTATTGCCAGCTTTGTAACGTTGTCAATAAACTCTCGCCCAGCAGTCATTCCGTGATCTCGTAATATTCGGTCTAGGATTTTACCTTTAAACGCGCCGATGCTATGCTCATCTATTATTCCTTGTTTTAGTACGCCATTTTTTACTATAACATATGCGTTGTTGGGGCATTTTGGCGCTTGGCATACTTCGCAATTAAGACAGGCTTTGGCCTTATACTCTAAATTAAGATCTTTTGGCAATAGAGTACTGAATATGTCCTTTCCAGTTACATATCTATCTTTTTCTACGATTGTTTCATTGATTTTTCCTTTGTATCCAATTGATGCCAAAATACGTGAAGCATCGTCTAAGGGTATTTTTCTATCTTTACGTGTTAGTAGAAAACATCCAGTTATGTGGTCGTGAATGCCTCCAATGATAGCACCACCGAATCTTGGTGAAAGAATGTTTTCTTGTACTTTCATCAAAATTTCTGCTTCGGCTTTTGCCTCTTCACCCTGCAGTATGTGAAGGTTCATTTCATCTCCATCGAAATCTGCGTTGTAAGGAGGACACACACTTAAGTTAAATCTAAATGTTTTGTGTGGCACTATTCTAATTCTATGTGCCATCATTGACATGCGGTGAAGCGAGGGTTGACGATTGAATAGAGCAATATCCCCCTCCATTAATTGTCTCTCTACGATCGAACCAATCTCTAATTTTTCGGCAACTTCTGCAGCATTCTTTTCCGTGATTTTAATACGCTGCTTCATGCCCTCTGTTTCTCTTATGATATAGTTTACACTCGGACGGTATTCATCAATACTTGTTGGTATCGACTCTGATTTTTGTTTTATCAATTTTTTGCACCAATCGATGTTATGAGGTGTAACTCTGGCAGGTATGGTTAATTCTTCAGCTATCTCAATGGGTACGCCTATTTCATTAATACTTAGATTTGGGTCAGGAGAAATAACGGTACGAGCTGAGAAGTTGACACGTTTTCCAGATAGATTACTTCTAAAACGTCCTTCTTTTCCTTTTAATCGTTGTGCCAACGTTTTCAGAGGTCTTCCAGAACGATGACGGGCCGGAGGTATGCCTGAAGTTTGATTATCAAGATAAGTCGTAATGTGATACTGCAGCAACTCCCATAGATCTTCAACGATGAGCTGTGGGGCACCAGCATCTCTATTTTCTTGTAGTCTCTGATTGATTCTAATAACATCGACCAGTTTATGTGTAAGGTCATCCTCTGATCGCTCACCTGATTCAAGCGTTACGGAAGGTCTTACTGTAACTGGCGGTACCGGTAAAACTGTTAAAACCATCCACTCGGGTCGAGCAGATTTTTTGTTAATATCTAGTAATGAAAGATCTTCGTCAGGTATTTTCTCAAGCCATTCTCTTATTTCTGAGGGTGTTAATTTCTTACCATTTTCCCTGAGTGATGTTGGTTTGTCCAGATCTATTTTTCCGACCTCTCTTGAACATCGTGGACATTTTTCGATTTTTTCGCATTCTTTTACAACCATCTTTAACAAGTATGTTAGATCTCTTCCTTCTTGCTCCTGTCTCTTTAAAGTTTGTGTGTACTCTTCTCTTTGTTTATCAGTTAATAACAGTCGCCCGCAATCTCTGCATGTTGCACGTAGACTGTTTCTGATACTTTTTACCAGTCCAACATGGATCACTGGCATTGCTAGATCTATGTGACCAAAATGTCCAGGGCATTTGTCTTTTCCAACTCTCAGACCGCATGTTTTGCATCTTAATCCTGGTTCGATAACTCCAAGTCTAGGATCCATAAGTCCCATGGCTATGGGAAAACCATCATCATCATAGGTATCAGCAGTGATTACTTTTGTAGCACTCATTTTTCTTATTTCATTTGGTGAAAGTAAGGTAAATTCTATACTGCCAATTTTTTTTGTTGTGCTCCTCGATCTTTCCATAATTTAAACCCCTTTAATAAAAACCTCATACTAAAGATTCTAATTTCATTCTCGGTGCAATTACCAAGGACTTTAATTCATCTATCAATAGCTTGAACGCGTAACTCATCTCCACCGGGTAGATGTCTGCTCTATCTCCGCAAACTGGACAGTGTAGCGCTCCGTGTCTATCAATTATAGCAACATGCCCGCAGGTATTACAAACATACTTTATTGTAAGATCCGACTCATCCAATAATCTGTCTTTTATGACCATGGATGCACCATGACCTATGAGGCAATCTCGTTCCATTTCTCCGAATCTTAGTCCGCCTTCTCTAGCTCTTCCTTCTGTTGGCTGTCTTGTCAATATTTGTACTGGTCCTCTTGATCTTGCGTGTATCTTTCCCGCTACCATATGATGAAGTTTTTGGTAATATATGCATCCAACAAATATGTCGCATTCCAATGCTTTTCCAGTTTCTCCGTTGTATAATATTTCTTTACCGTTGTGTTTAAACCCGTTTGCAACTAGAGCTTTTCTCATCGCCTCTTCAGGTTCACCGCTAAATGCAGTACCATCTACAAATCTTCCCTCTAAAGCACCAACTTTTCCACCTATCATTTCAAGCACGTGACCTACTGTCATTCTGCTCGGAATTGCGTGTGGGTTGATGATTAGATCAGGGCACATTCCCTGCTCGTTAAACGGCATGTTTTCTTGAGGAGCTACAAGACCTATGACTCCCTTTTGGCCATGTTTTGATGCAAATTTATCTCCGTATTCAGGTATCCGCTCCTCACGGACTTTTATCTTAACCATTCTTGAACCGTTAACTGATTCAGAAAGCATTACTTTGTCAACAATTCCTCCTTCACCGTGTTGAACTGTCACCGATGTTTCTCTTCTCTTTTGAGGTGTTAGAAAATCGGTAGGTTCTTCAAGGAATCTTGGTGGAGAGGTTTTTCCTATTAGAACATCTGAACTTTTGGCATCACATTCAGGCGAGATTAGACCATCTTCACCTAAATTCATATAAGCATCTTCACTTCGTACGCCTCTACAATCTGGATCAGGAATTTCGAAATGGTCCTCTTGGCCACCAGGGTATCGCTTTTCTTCGCTGCTGTATGTTCTGAAGAATGTACTTCTTGACATACCCCGCTCTATGCTGGCTTTGCTTGTGACCAGTGCATCTTCCATGTTATATCCCTGGTATGAAGCAACTGCCACTATGAAATTCTGTCCTGCCGGTCTCTCTCCAAATTTTATGTATCTGATGGGATGGGTTTGGACAAGAGAGGTTTGTGGGTAATGAAGCAGATGGCTTCTTGTATCAGGTCTTATTCTATAGTTAGAAGAACCAAAACCAAGGGATTGTTTTCCCATACCCGCACCCATTGTAATTCTTGGGGATGAATTGTGTTCAGGATATGGAACTAAAGAAGCACCGATACCAAGTATACACATCGGGTCAAGTTCCATGTGTGTATGATCGGGAGTGATGTCTTCTTCTTTTAAAGCAATTAGGGTGTTTTCTTCTTCCTCAGCATCCACATATTCTACAATACCGTCGTTTATAACATCAATCCATTTTTTCTTTCCTTCTTTTAAATCACTAATATATTTATTATTCAACAAAAGTTTGCCTTTTTCTACAATCACCAAAGGTCTTCTAAGCCTGCCGCAGTCGCAGCTTACAATTAAATCGTTTGCATCTTCATAATATGCAATGTTCACTTCGATGTTGAGTAAGCCTTTCCTGCGTTTCTCTCTTAATTTTTGTACAAGCTCTTTGCCGTTAGGGTGCATTCCTATTAAATCTCCATTCAAGTAAACTCTTGTACCAGTGGATTTTTTGGTAATTTCCTTTATGCCCATATCTCTAAGGACACTTTCCACTTCCTTTTCTGGAAAACCTTCGGATATTTCCACAGCAAGTGCAAGATTTTTGACAAGACCACAGTTAGGTCCTTCAGGTGTCTCATTCGGACATAATCTACCCCATTGGGTGGAGTGTAAATCTCTTGCTTCGAAATGTGGTTGAGATCTTGTAAGCGGTGAAGTAACTCTTCTTAGATGACTTAGTACTGCTAGATTGCTTGTACGATCCAATAATTGGGATATTCCTGCCCTTCCACCAACCCAGTTACCGGTTGCTAGTGCATGATGAATACGTTGACTTAAAACATCTGAACGAAGGGATGAACTGATTCTTATTTCCTTTCCCTTTGCATGAATCCTTTCAATCTGATATTTCAAATCTTTACATAATGCAGTAAAGGCGACTCGGAAAAGATCCTCCATCAAATCTCCGGCGAGCTTCAATCTTTTATTTGCATAGTGATCCTTATCATCCTCTTCTCTTTTGCCCAATGCCAGCTCTAACACGGCCATACCCATACGTGCCATGAAAATAGCCTTGGTCAAACGATCATCCGGTTCGTTACCTAGATGCGGGAGAAGATTTTTATCCATCAGTGTCTCGACTCTTTTAACACGGTACTCTTTTGCTTGCCCTCCAGCAAATTTCTTTCCAAGGTAGGCAACGGCTTCTTCCTTTGTTGTTATGCCGTACTCATTGGCGCACTCTTCGATATTAGCTAGAATGTAGAGTTCCATTTTAGGATCTACACTTATTACGTCGACAATTTCTTCGTCATTTTCCATACCTAGTGCTCTTAAAAGGATCATTAATGGTATCTGACCGTATGTTGTGGGAAGCGATACCATCAGCATGCCATCTTTTCTTTTTTCTACAACGGTCAGTGCACGGTATCCTTCTCTCTGGGAGAACACTTTAGCGACTTCTACATCTGTTCCGTATCTATTGCTTTTCTCAACAAGCACTCGATTTGGAGCAAGATCTTCGACGGTAATAAGCACTCTTTCCGTACCGTTGCTGATAAAATACCCACCTGGGTCTAGCGGGTCCTCTTGCAGGGTTTGCAATTCTTTTTTGTATTCTTCATCTGATAATTCATGACCCTTTTTCTCTTCTATAACACGTTTAGCCAAATTGCAAGTTTTTGATTTAATCATAATTGGCAGTTCGCCAATTCTAACTTCCTCTGGTTCATATTCTACGTCGTCTTTAACAGGTATAAACTCTAATGCAATAGGAGCTTCATAGGTTAGATCCCTTAGTCGTGCTTCCATTGGTGTTAAATCCCTAATGGTTCCATCTGCTTCTTTAACCGCGGGTTTCCCAACTGTTATTTTGCCAAATTTTATTTTATATCCTTCTATTTCGGGGTATATAAAGCCTCTTTCCATTTCTTCTTCTTGGCCTATTATGGTGCTATCAACAATGTTTTGAAGTCGATGTTCCAAAAAATCGTTATATGAAGCTATCTGGTGGTTCACTATACTACGTTCTCTATAAAAAGTGTCAACTAACTCTTTCATCCTAAACACCTATACTAATTTATTACTCTCTATTACAAGTCTATAAGCAACTGCTTTTTTCGCAGTCTGACTTTTTCTTGTAATTTTTAAAACCTGTCCAGGTTTTGCTCCTATGGAAACGGCCACAGGATCCGTATCTAAAATTCTTGGTAGTTGGTCTTGTTTAATGTTGTATTTTTTAAAAAGTTCATCCCGTTCCTTTTCAGAAATAATTTCATGAAGAGGAACTAACCTATGCCCCATTATATCAAACTGCTTATTATCGGTCGATTCTGATTCGGTCGCCATCGTATGTTTTTCCCCTAGTGCCTTATGATTTAGGCGGGCCTGAAGGGATTCGAACCCTTGGCCACCTGGTTAAAAGCCAGATGCTCTACCTAGCTGAGCTACAGGCCCTTTTAAGGCCAGAGAGGCCTTTATAGGCCAGGACTCAACCTTTACAACATATTTTTATATACTATACACTATCTCATTAATATTGAAACAGCCTACCCCAAATATTGATACCTATATAAATAGTTTATGAGTTTTTTAACAGATTTGATGGGCAAAAACTAAAGTTTTCAAAATTCACGAAGCAATCCGGAGTATTTCTATTTTTATATTTGAGGTTATTCGACTGGGCTTAAAATAAGTTTATTTTTCTGTTTTTTAAAAGTGATATCATAATCTTCAAAAATAGGGTGTCTTCCCAATAAAACAGGTATGTCGTTTCTTCCTGATACGTGTATTTGGATGTTATGATATGTAGTGCTTTTATTTTTATTTCCAATAATCATACTAAGTGTAGTTTTAAATAATGTTGTTGCTCCGCCTGCAGTATCGACCGAACCTGCTTTTTTTAACTTTAGCCCCAGATATTTAGCAATAGGTATAGGTATAACAATAAAATCTCCACCAGAATCAAGTAACGCGTCTATAGCGGGTGTTTTCTTTTCTTTATAATAGAATTTAACTGGAACAATGGGATATCTATGATACTCAAATACAAATCTCGAATCCGACATGGAGTCAATGTAAATGAATCTCGCCAGATAATACTTTTGATATTTTTATATCGTCGTCAGGAAATTTATCTGCAGGATATTTTTCTTCAACTAACTTTAGTATATCTTCTATATTGGTGCTGTGATCAACAATTTTATCGTTGAAGAGTAAAAGCCATTCGCCAGAGAACTTCTTGGGGCTGTCTTCTTGTTTCATGGGATAGCATTTACTGTTGTACCATATATAAACTTTATGCTGTTTTCTTTTCGGAAAACAAAAATTGTAGGAAAAATATATATACTATGAGTTACACACTATATTGCGTTAAAATTATTAAATTGATACAAGAAGAGGCTGATTGTTATGGATATTATAACTTTGGGCGATCTATCAAAAGCGATAGCCAATAGAGTCGGAATAGATATAGAAGAAGCACGAAGAGATGCAGGATTTGTAATGGATATATTCGGGTACGATGATCGTGTTATCGATAATGTACTGGATCCAGAAGATAGACAACTGTTTTACATACTGGAAGAAGAAGGAATGCTTACCACCGAGCGGGAAGAAACCACATTGTATGATGGCAGGGAATGGCGAACACATTATTGGGTACTCAAGAAAAACATTATTTTGAAATATGCACAGGAAGACGGCAAAAGAGCCAGGACTAGTATTCAAGAGAAAAGACAGGCAGCTGTTGCTGTTAAAGACATATCTGATGAGAGTATTTATGATGAACTTGCAGAGGACGTGTGGACTACCAGAAAGATAAACGAATAAATGCTCCTCTTTTTTAAAAAACTTAATAACCAGGTTCTAGTTTCTCATTTTTTATAGTAATCTGGGGGCCAAAAGAAATTCTAGGTGGTATTATGCCAAAAAGAAAGATAATTATAAGTTCGGAATCAGTAACTGAAGGGCATCCCGATAAGATGTGCGACTTGATATCAGATGCTGTTTTAGATGAAGCGCTTAGACAGGATAAAAATTCTCGAGTAGCTATTGAAACTGGCACTAAAAATGGAGGGGTCATGGTCTTTGGTGAAATGACAACATCAGCATACATTGATATTCCCCATGTTGTAAGGGATACCATCAAAGGAATCGGGTACACCAAATCAGAATATGGCATTGAATGGGAAACGTGTTCTGTATGGGTGCAAATTACAGAGCAAAGCCCAGATATTTCTCAAGGTGTTACTGCCGGAAAAGGACTGCATAAAGAGCAAGGTGCTGGCGACCAGGGAATGATGTACGGATATGCATGTAGAGAAACAAAAGAACTCATGCCTCTCCCTATTGCACTTGCGCACAAACTCACAAAAAGATTATCTGAGGTCAGAAAAAGTGGTGGCATATCTTATTTAAGACCTGATGGAAAATCGCAGGTCTCCATAGAGTACGATGCAAATGGAAAGCCTCTTCGTGCGGATACTATTGTTGTATCTACGCAACACGACGGCGGGATTTCTCATGATCGGATAAAGAAAGATGTTATAGCGAAAATCATTAAACCGGTGTGTAAAGAATGGGTTGATAAAGATACGCGATTTCTAGTGAATCCTACTGGTTTATTTATCCGTGGCGGACCGTACGCTGATGCAGGAGTTACTGGACGAAAGATCATTGTAGATACTTATGGTGGTGTAGGAAGACACGGCGGTGGGGCATTTTCTGGAAAAGATCCGACTAAAGTGGATAGAAGTGCAGCATATGCTGTTCGTTATATCGCAAAGAACATTGTTGCTTCTGGAATTGCAGATAAATGCGAGATACAGTTTGCGTATGCAATAGGAGTTGCAGAGCCTGTTTCAATCAATATTGATTGTTTTGGAACCAATAAAATTCCTATTGAAAAAATGGAAAACCTCGTACGGGAGTTTTTCCCAACTAAACCCGCTGATATTATTGAAACACTAGATCTTAGAAGGCCCATATACAAGAAAACAGCAGCATACGGTCACTTTGGCCGAGAAGATCCTGATTTCACCTGGGAAAAAACAGATAAGGCCGCATTAATCAGGAAGGAAGCAGGGTTGAAAAAGTAAATCTCTCCTATTAACCTATAAATTTGAATAATCCTTAAATTAAATATATTAAGAAGATGATACCCCCCTAGGTGTAGGAGATATTATAATGGTAGAATTTGAGACTATAAAAGCAGAAGAAGTGAAATTTGGTAAAAATAACTTCATAGAAGTCTCCAGAAGAAAGGTAAAAACAGCGGTAGGTGAAAATGAGTTTATTGCTGTCTCTAGAGGTTTTTACCTCCCAGATGGCTCAAAGAGATGGAGATCCTCAATTGCATTACCAAACGAAAAAGATAAACGTGAAGAAATTGCAAGATTGATAAAATCACTATAATATATAATTTAAATTTATTATCAATATTGTTTACCTTGTATAATCTATATTTTCGTTAGTTTAAAGTAGATGTGAGTTTATTGCAGAAGCGTGGCTAAAGAAGGTGGTGTCAGGAGTAATCGTATTTATGTAATTATTGCATTTTTTTTAATTGTAATAGTTGTTTTTGCTGTTGTTTTTGGTACTAGTAAATTGACGCCTGCTTACGTTCCTGATGAGTTTCTGAATGGGGAGTGGAGTGAAAATATAGTAGATAGGGCTGGAGGATCACAGTTACTAGGGTTGGAAAAATGGTGTAGTTTAACATATGAAATAGATGGCCAGTATCCTGCTTATCTCACTATCACAACCTTTAAAACTCTGATAATGATGAACGAAAAAGATCTTAGAGATAAAACCGTGAGCACCATAGAAAAAGCGCTAGCACAAGGGATAACCATAGATAATTTAAGCGAAATTACTGGAGAGCGCGCCTTGAATAATAAACATAAGACGACGTATATCCTCTATAATGGAAGCGATACGACAAAGAACCCTCCTGAAAAAATAAAAATTATTGGCGAATTTTGGAACTGTGGCACATCCGGAACTTCGGTTATATGCATAGGTTTTGCCCAGGTTACAGATTATGCACACGAAAGTTCAACGGTAAACACTACTCAATGGGCAAAAATTATTAAAGATAAAAATGGACTTGCAGGTTTTACTGGAGACGACGGTCTCATATTTAATTTGGTATGTCACTAGTCTGTCAGTTCTGCTTTTTGTAATTTGTGACCTATGAGACAATCAAGTCCTTCGTAGATTTTTGTTATTTTGTAGTTTCTATCTTTTTGCAGGGCTAAGTTATTGCAAAGTTCAAAATTATCACAGCCAATGTTTTTGCACTCTTTTCTTTCGATTTTTGCTGTTTTTCCTTCTGTTAGTTCTTTATCTATGGCTGCTATAATGGGCAGTTCTTGGACTTCCACAACTGCAGCGTTTCCTTCGTGAAGCTCACAGCTGTGCCGCTTGTCTCTTATATCTATTATCTTGTAACGTCTGCCTGGTTTAAGGTTGAAACATACCGTCTTTAGTTTGCATCTCCTACAATCGTTGTTTGGTCCTAAATAAATGAATTCTTCATCTTCCTTTGCCAGTTTCTCTCCTATTAATGTTACCAGTGTCATCTATATTACACCTGTCGTTTTAGCTAATCTTTTAGCTGCATCCATCGTAAGACCTGTTTCCCCAAGTATCGTGTATCGCTCTGGTCGTATTTCATGGGCACGCATAAGTGCCTCTATTATCTTTTTCTTTGATATGCCCAACTCTTCAGAGTTAGTTGGTGCTCCAATCTTTTTTAAAAAGTTTCGTACTTTCTCCCAATCTCCGCCATGTAGATAGATCATCATTATTGCACCGACGCCGCACTGTTCCCCATGCATTGGTCTTTTACCTTTGTTTCCTTTTAGAACGATTCCAGGTCCAAGATGATCCAGCATGTGAGAAAACATGTGTTCCGCGCCAGATGCTGGTCTAGTGTTGCCAGCTACACTCATAGCTACTCCTGAGACAATCATAGCTTTTACTGCAAGCCATACGGATTCCTCGGCTTTTGGCCTGATTTCATCAGCATGTTCTATGAGGAGTTGTGCTGCTGTTTTTGCAAGAACGGCTGCATGGCTGCTGAACTCTTCGTTTTTTAATTTATGTGCAAGCTCCCAGTCTGCCACTGCAGAAATATTTGATACTACATCTGCACAGCCTGATGAAAGCATTCTATAGGGTGCTTTACTGATGATGGATGTATCAGCAAGTATTGCAAGAGGCGATGTGGCTGTTTTTGAAACAGTTCCTTTACTGTGCTTCAAAGAGGCACGTGGTGATGCAATCCCGTCATGAGATGCGCATGTTGGCACGCTGACAAAAGGTCTGTTGAGGTCAAACGCCGCTAGTTTTGTGACATCGATTACGCTTCCTCCTCCCACACCCAACAAGAGCTCTATATTGTTTTTAGTTGAAAATTTAATGACTTCGTTAACCTCACCAACGGTTGCCGAGGCGATTAATTTTTGTTTTACTCTGTAACCTGCTTTTGAAAGGAGTCCAGATATTTCGTCTCCAGATATCTTCTTGGTTCTTTTATCACATACTACCAATGCAGACTCACTTTTGCATATTCTATTGCAAAGGTCAGCAACCTGAGCGGTAGCCTTGTGACCTACGATAATCTCTCTTGGAAATACCATCGTTTTTGATTTTGTGAAGTGTTCCATAGTTAGTCTATAGTAAACCAAGGGCTTAATATATGTTTTTCTCTAGAACAAAAAAACAATCTTTAAACTGATTTCATTTCAACGTTACTATAACCGCTTTGTTCTTTCTTTAAAAAACCAACCATTCAAAATTAAATTATTTTTATTTCCAATTAAAGATATGGGTAACAATTGTTCAATATCATCTAAAGATATGGATAAAAATCATAATGATTAAAAAAGCGAAATTGATAGTATAAAAAACTATTCAACAAAATTCTTGAAAAGTAGAGATTGAGAAAGAAAGAACCCATTTTTGCGGGTTCAAACTATGATAGCGGATTTGTAACTGTATGGTGTGTCGCTAGTAAACCCTCTTCTTCAACAATAACTTAGCGCCTTGTTCAAATGTTTTTACATTCACTTCATCGGATAAAAAATCTGTTTGAGGCAATCTTGCATTTATCGCTTAAGCTCTATTACATCAATGATTCTATTGTAGCAAGTAGCAGTCTCTCCTGGCGAACCCACAGTCCATGTAACCCTGATAGTATGCGCCCCTGCGGTTAAAATCCTTACACGGTTGAAGGATAAAACAAATCGATCATTTACATTCGATGATTCGCCATACATAAGCACTACTGGGTCATTAGCCCCGTCAATTTGCAATTGAACGTTCACCTCCCCTCCTGCATGACTGCTACTAAAACTTCCACTGAAAATAATTAATACTGGGTTAGCATCGGTTGTAATCTCTACTGTTGTGTCAGGTAAGGGATCCCAAAACGTTGTGGTAGTAACAGTTGATCGTATGGCTTTTTCTACGACTTGTGTGATCGCACCACTTGCAATTCCCTCTGTAGGTATGGGTGCACCATCACCTCCCGAATGATCGTGAGAGTCTCCATTTGTCACCAGCTGGTCACTAACATTAGAATCGAGCTGATCAGTGGTAACTGCACCGTTTTCAATTTTATCGCTATTTATCGCACTATCTGCAATATCAACGGTGGTAATTGTTCCATCAACGATATTCGCACCTTTTATCGAGTTATTTGCGATGTCAACCACACCCTTTATCGCTGCAATTACTTCAGAACTAAGATCCAATAGAGTTATTGAACTAGCAGTTATGTGATCGCTTGTAATAGCATCATTCGCGATCTTAGAGATGCCGCTATCAGTGATGTCAGCATCAGTAATTGTGCCGTCAGCAACTTTACCACTCGTTACTGAACTATCTACTAGTTCATTTCCACCAACACTATTGGCACTTATGGTCGACACTGGCTTCACAATAACTGTTGAGACAATCGCTGCTATAGAAATAACAATTGCCAAAACAGCAATTCCTGTACTAATATTTTCTTTCATATTTCTCCTCACTCAACTGCAATTTAAAAACAACTAATACTTTATAAACCCTCAGATAACAGGCTTACATCTTCCTCCTATGTCCAAGTGTTCAGATCCCTTCCCCCTGCATTTTTCCACTGATTTCATTTCAACATTGCTATAGCAGTATCTCTCCCATATGAAAATAAGCCTACTCCCAGGGGGTTTAATTAATATATTATTCTTTCCTTTCAGGGTAGTTGTAAATGAAAATAAGGGAATTTTATAATAGGAACAAGACCACTATATTTATTGGTATATTCCTAGCAATAATAGGAGTTATTTCAATTGGATGCATTGTATTACCTACCATATTTTATGATCAGTGGATTTGGAAGCATTACTGGGGTCCAGTTGTAGCAGATGCATCCGGTCATACAGCCTATTATAACGGCATTAGGGCAAGCGAGGGTTATACGCTTGAATCAGAAATAACTTATGGGCTTATCCTTGTTATTGCTATTTTTGGTATCTATAAACTGTTGAAAAAATATGACATTAAAATTGATTGGAGATTTGCTCTTGCTCTTATGCCCTATATTTTGTTTGGACCAACAAGTAGGGTTCTTGAAGATACCGGGTATTTTAGTGAACCCTTTGTTTATTGGTTTATATCCCCATTGATTTATTTTCAGATAGCTGCTTATGCTTTATTTTTCTTGTTTTTAGGTTACTATCTTGAAAAAAAATACAAGAAACCAAAGGTTACGGTGAATAGTGTTTTGTTTTTTGGCGGACTGGTTTGTTTATTGCCTTCTTTATTTTTAATTGGTATTTGGTTGTTAGGATATCGTTGGAATGAGACGACGGGTGTACGTTTTGATGTATTTTTGATTGTTGTCGGTCTTATTGTTTTGATTGTCGGTTTGGTCTATCTTATTGCACGTAGATTTAGCAGTAATGAAAAAATAGCGGTATATAGCAACCCGTTGAACCTTTCTATGCTAGTTGGTCATCTTCTTGATGGTTTAACAAGTTATATTAGTATTAATGATCCGTTTGGCATGGGTTTGTCATACGCTGAGAAGCATCCAGCATCCAATATGTTATTGAATATATGGGGTCCTCTATTTCCAATCATAAAGTTCGTATTGATTATAGTAGTTATCTATGTGTTTGATGTTTTGTATAAAGACGAACTGAAGAATTATCAACGGCTGGTTAATCTTTTAAAGATAGGCATATTGGTTCTTGGTTTTTCACCAGGACTGCGTGATCTTTTGCGAGTAACAATGGGCGTTTAGTTATGCGAAGACATCCTGACTGGCTAAAAGTGAAAATTGGTGGTGGAGAAAATTTTGTTAAAATAAAATCTATGTTGAGATCTGCTAAACTACACACTATCTGCGAAGAAGCAAAATGCCCCAATATAGCAGAATGTTTTGGCTGCGGAACTGCTGTTTTTTTAATTTTAGGTGACACTTGCACAAGAAATTGTAGATATTGTAATGTTAAACATGGAACACCATTGCCTTTAAATTCAAATGAACCCAAGGATGTTGCAGATAGTGTTAAAAAATTAGGTTTGAAATATGCTGTTATTACTTCTGTAACAAGAGATGATTTAAAAGATGGTGGTGCCAGTGTTTTTTATGAGGCTGTAAAAGAAATTAAAAATTTAAATAATAGTTGCAGAGTTGAAGTTTTAATTCCCGATTTCAAAGGCGATAGAGAAGCATTACAAACTGTTATTGATGCAAAACCCGACGTTATAAATCACAATATAGAAGTTGTTGAGAAATTATTCCCTGAAATAAGACCACAGGGAAACTACAAGACGAGTTTAGAACTATTAAAAAATATTAAAAAAATCAACAAAAATATGACAACAAAATCAGGTTTTATGTTAGGTTTGGGAGAAAGCAAAGAGCAGATCATCAAGACGATGCAGGATTTGAGAAAAGTAAGCGTCGATTTTTTGACAATCGGCCAATATCTACAACCAACAAGAGCGCATTTTGAGATTAAAAAATATTACACGCCAGAAGAATTCAACGAATTTAAAAAAATTGCCATGAGCCTAGGTTTTGCGCATGTCGAATCAGGGCCACTAGTTAGAAGTTCCTATCACGCAGAGAAAGCAATTTGTTAAAATTCAAAAAGAAAGAAATTATAAATGAATAATTAATCCATCTTTCAGATGCAATCCCGCTCAATCTATAAAGTTCCAAATGGAAAACTTCTGAAAATCTTTTTACAGTATGATGAAAAACGTAATTTAATCGAAGAAATAAACATAATGGGGGATTTTTTTGCTTATCCCGAAGAATCAATTGAACTAATGGAGAATAAACTCAAAAATACGTTGCTAGAGCGAGAACAGTTACTTAAAAAAATAAGCTCAATCATTAAAGAACATAACATTCAATTTATTGGTTTAGATGCAGAAGGATTGACCCAAGGAATATTGATGTGTAAATCATGAAAGAGCAATGGAGATTACTGCAAACGGGCTTTAGCACAGCATCTGCAAACATGGCGATAGACAGAGCCATACTCGTAGCAAATAGTGAAGGTAAAGTTCCTCCCACGGTACGTTTTTATGGCTGGATGCCTCCTGCCATCTCAATAGGTTATTTTCAAAGTTTAACTGACGAAATTGACTTAGACGTATGCAAAAAACTTGGTGTTAATTATGTGCGGAGAATAACTGGTGGGGGCGCTGTTTTTCATGATAAAGAGTTAACGTACAGTATCGTGATCCCAGAATCCCATCCAGAAATTCCAAAAAACATCATGAAGAGCTACGGAAGAATATGTGGAGCGGTTATGAAAGGATTGCAACATTTAGGAATTGAGAGTGAATATGTTCCAATCAATGATATCATTACGGGTGGACGGAAGATTTCTGGAAATGCCCAGACAAGAAAGTTAGAAACAGTTTTGCAGCATGGCACAATTCTCATGGATGTTGACGTTGACAAAATGTTTTCTTTACTAAAAGTACCAAATGAAAAGATAAAGGATAAACTAATAGCAGATGTAAAACAGAGAGTTACGTCGATAAAGCACCTTTTAGGAAACGAGGTAAGTTTTAAGGAAGTCGCTGAGGCAATGAAGATAGGATTTGAGGAAGAATTTCATATTGAGTTAATTGAAGGAAAATTGATTAAAGAGGAACTAGCGTTGGCAAAAAAATTTGAAAAAGAATGCTTCTCTGCAAAGGATTGGAATCACAGAAGATGAGTTGCTATGAACGTCATGAAAGTCAACGCATTTACCGAGTCACTCAAAGGAGGAAACCCTGCGGGTGTTGTATTAGATTCGCCTGACTTAATTGATGAACAAATGAAACATATATCAAAAGAATTGGCTGTATCTGAGACTGCTTTTGTTTTTCCCAGCAATGTTGCAGATTTCAAAGTTAGATTTTTTTCACCAAAAGTCGAAGTCGATCTCTGCGGGCATGCAACAATTGCCACGTTTTTTACAATGGCATTGAAAGGAAAGTTTTCACCAAAGAAAAACAACGTTATCACTCAGGAAACAAAAGCAGGCATCTTGCCAGTCAATATTTATTATAATGATGATAACAAAATTGATAAAGTTATGATGACCCAGAGTAAGCCAATATACAAAAATATACATTTTAATATATCTCTGGTTGCTGACTCACTCAAAGTAGACGTAAAAGATATCGATGATTCATTGCCAAAACAAATTGTATCCACCGGCCTGTTTACATTACCAATATGTATCAAATCATATGATGATCTTAAAAACATTAAACCTGATTTTGAGAAAGTTAAAAAGATTTGCGATAAGATGGGTGCTGGTAGTTTCCATGTTTTTACATTTGAAACAATCGAACCAAATTCAATGTATCATGCGAGGAATTTTGCGCCTGCATATGGCATAAACGAAGATCCTGTTACAGGTACTGCAAACGGTGCCGTTTCTAGCTATTTGGTAAAACACAAAATAATCAAAGACAAGAGTTTGATATGCGAACAAGGGGACATCATCGGTAGACCTGGCAGGGTATTTGTAGAGATAGAAAAAGATATGGTAAAGGTCGGAGGAAAAGCCAGAATTGCAAAAGAAAGAGAAATCGAAGTATAACTGATTTATATTTCGTGTATTCCTAGTTTATCCGCGTATTCTTTGACTTGCAAGACTTCTTCGGGTAATACCGGTCTTGATATGTCGTTGTATTCGTACGCCTTGTATTCCGGTCTATATTGAGCCATTATGTTAACAGTTGCATTTGGTAGGTTTTCTGCTATCCATTTTATTATTGGTTTTGAGCAGCAATCTATGTGGTTTGGCAGTACCAGGTGTCGTGTGATTATCTCTCCAGCTTCATGTGCGATTTTGTGATTTCTTTTAACAATTTTCATGTAGTTGTCAACTTTTGATAGGCGCTTGGCGCATTCATCGTTTCCATACTTGAAGTCTGCGAGATACACATCGATGATTCCAGCAAGTAGTTTCATTGTTTCAATTGAGCAATACATATTCGAATTCCATACTTGAGGTATGTTTGCCTCGCATTCTTTCAAAACTTGTAGTATGTATGGTAAGTTTGGTGTTGGGTCTCCTCCTACCCAGTTTACGTTTTTAGCCCCTTGGGTTTTTTTTCTTTCAATAATATTTGCTAGTGTTGAAGGTTCAACATACATGCCCGTGTTATATTGACTTATATCCCAATTTTGACAGAAGACACAGTGGAATGTGCAACCCGAGAAAAAAACAGTATATGATGGCACGAGAACGGTTTCTTCACCAAGATGTAAAAACTCAGATGCTATGCCTGACTGTTGTACTCCACAGTTTCCAGATTTTTTTCTTCGGTCAACCTTGCATTTCTGTTCACAGAAACAGCATTGTTGAAAAATCCTAGACGCAAGCTCTATTTTTAGGTCGAGTAGCGATTTTTTCGGTTCGCTATTGCAAAGTTTTCTTTTGTTAAGAGCAGCGTCATGCTTTTTCCATAGGGCCTTAGTTGATTCAGAAGTCTCGAAAGAAACAGGAATGTGCTTACACTTAAGATATTGTGATTTTTCGCTTTCTTCCAAGATTTTAAAATATTTTGAAAGAAGGGTTCCAGCATCTGCCATTGCTATCTGATATGTTTTACTAAATTTAAAACTATTTTTTATATTGATCAATATCTACTTCCATACCATCTCGTGCTGCGATGATGTTGACTCCTAGCTTCTTTGTGAGTTGTTCTGCTATCTCCCATGGTTTTGCTTTCACCATGCCCATACCAAAATGCGTCAGAATCGCAAGTCGTGGTTTGTTTGTCTCGATGATCTGTTCAGCCTCTTTTAAACAGAGATGTTCAATGGTGCTTTTATCCTCCAACATCACGACATTGACAATAAGGATGTCTCCAGTAAAATGTGATGCAAGACCTGTAAAATAATCGGTATCGGTGATCAGAGAAATCGAGATGGTTTTTCCTCTGATGTTTACCCCATACGTTTCAACCCCATGTTTCAATCTGATTGGTGTTTCAAAAGAGATGTTCCCTACTTCGTACTTTCCTTTTTCTTTGAGAATCTCAATGCGTTCGACGTGCTCCCGAACGTATTTCAGGATGACCGGGTCACCTTCCAGCGCATCCTTTGGAGCAAACACGACTCCTTTTTTCTTGAATCCCCCGTTCGTCATTGCTTCAATCATAATGTTGATGTCGTTTGAATGGTCAATATGTCGATGCGTCAGAATAATACCGTCCAAATCCACTGGATTGAACTTTGGTTTGCTTGAGATACAACGAACTAGTGAACCTGGCCCCGGATCAATCATTAAGTTTGTATCATCAAGTGTCAGCCAGATGCCGCCCGATGCCCTCAGCTGTTTCATTACAACGAAACGTGCGCCGGCAGTTCCTAAGAATTTTATTTTGTTCATTTTCCCCCTGAATTGAAAAGAAAACTATTTGCAAGGCATAGCTTATTTCCAAATATGAATCTTTCCGATTATACTTATTATCTTGTTGGGCAAATACCTGCTGGACGTGTTTCTACATATGGTGCAGTGGCAAAAGCTCTTGGAAATAAAGGATACGCAAGGGCTGTTGGCAAATATATGAATAAAAATCCAGATGCAGATACAATGCCCTGTTTTAAGATAGTAAAATCTGATGGAAGCTTGGGTGGATTTGGTCTCGGAGTCAATGACAAGATAAGAAGATTAAAAAACGATGGCATTGAAGTTAAAGACGGAAAAATCATTAATTTTAAACGTGTGTTTTTTGATGATTTCAAAACAGAGTATCCATTAAAGAAAATCAAATCATAAATCTGGTAGTTCTTTACTTGAAATAATGGATATTCCTTTGTTCTCAAACCAAGTTCTATATTGGGTAACTTGTGATTTTTTGAGCTCCTTTTTATGCAGATATATTCCTTTTACATTGGGTGTTGCCCGTATCGTCTTTTCAAGGATTTCATCGTCTATATTTCCTCCCTTGATCTGGTATGTTGGTATCATGTGACCAAATGCTACCTTTTTTGCTAAGGCAACTTCTGTGAATCGTGGTGCGTAGTGCCCACCACCAATCCCTATTAAAACTGGAATATCATCAGGAAAATCCTCTTCATAGTGATAATTTTCCAATAATTCAAGTAATGATTTCGCTACAACATTTGCCGGCTCTTTCTTCTTCCATTCCTCTTCCGTACTTCCTACTTCCGCAAAAATAGTAGGTGTATCCAAGTATGGTCCATGGTGGGTAACTTCGAAGCATACCTTGTGATAAAGTTTTGATTGCTCAGCATTTTTTTTCAATAGCCTTAGAAGATGTGTTGTTAAACGAGGTGAGGATTTAACCAACGTTTTTTGTTTTCCGCCAAAGCTTGTCGCATCTCCATAATTGCCAATGGGGTGCGTGGTAAGAGTCGGTTCTCCTGTCTTACTTCTGTGCCGTGATATAAAAATAACCTGCTTTGGTTCGATTCCTAGTTTTTCTTGTAATTCTTTATCAATATTTTCGTGTCGTATTGTTCTGTCCTTTATCGTAGCAATGACAACATCTTTCATCTTAGTATGCTGGTATACTGGTTGGTTGTTGAAGGCATCTATTTCATTCCAAGATGATTGTACTAAAAGACTATTTTTAATGTTTGTACCTGCGGGATCCTCAGTTGAGGATATTATTAAAACAGTCATAGGTTTTCATCCTTTTGCAGATGAAAAACATAAGACATCTTTTTAAAGTTGTTATTAAAGACGTTTGGACTCCTTTTTTAACAGTTCCCTTATTCTTTGCATTCGTACTACAAAATGTATCCTATCTTCCAGTGTACATATCTTTGCGATGTATTTTATTTCTTCAACTTCTTGTTCGGTTGACAGTAATCCTATGACCAACATGTTTTCAATAGTTAATTTTATAATTATGCTTATATAAAACTTATTTTACAACTGTTACCAAATGTATGATATATTTAACACAGAAATATATAATAATATAAAATAACAAAGCAACCGGTAAGCTGTATGCAAAAATATCTCAAAATATCTACGAATTCAATCCATTTTCTTCCATCGCATTATTGCAGCCAAAAAACCAAGTGCTATTGGAGCAACAATGACGTAGTATATGGGATCAATTTTTCTAAAAAATAGAGTTACATCATACCCATAGAGATATAGTAAGATCAATGAAACTGAAACAATAGGAACCAATATGGCAAATATCAGAGGCAAAGATTCCCTATTCACCATCCTACGCTCCCACAATCTACAAAATTATGGTTGTAAGGTATAAAGACTTTTGTGTAAATAAATTCAAAATAAGAACAAAATATATACATTAAGGCATGCCTAAATATGTCTTAGAATATATCTCAAATATCTTAAGAGACTAACGATGCTCCCTTTTTATTGGGGTATAGTTTTCAGTTCCGTTGAATATCTCGTAGATTGGGCATGTAGTAAATGCAATACCCATATCCTCTGGTCTGAATTTACCATTTACAGTATCCCAATAAATTTCTATGGCCTCTTCATCAATGGCCAATACTGTACCTTTATACTCTTTGGGCTTACCCTCCTTATCTTTGCGGGTGCGCTTTACCCTATCCCCAAGATTAAAAGCATCGTACAAAGATGGATACCCACCAACTCCTCTTTCTCCATTTTTATTCATAACCTTCACCTATTGTTCTCTATACATTTTATTGTTTCTTGCTCCAGATATATAATATTATCCTGTAAAAGTGTCAAAATGGGATTATTACGGGAGTAAAATGAATTATTTACCCGTCTATGTGGTTTTAATAGTCCCAAGAACCGGCTCATATATCAAACCCTTATCTATAAGCGAAGTAAGCGCTTCTTCTATTGCATCCTTATCAAGTCCAGCCTTCTCACATTTTTTGGTAATGGAATCCCAAGAGGCGCCATCCTTTCCTTCAATTCCTTTTATTATTTCCAGAACGTTGTTTTCGATATCCTCAGGTTCATCTGTATCTTCTTCATCAGACTCGCTCTCAGATTTTTTCGCCTCTTTAGGTTTCTCCTCTTCCTGTTCGTCTTTTGCTTCTTCTTCCTTTGCATCTATCTTCTTTTCATCTACTTTAAGATCTGGTAGCTTTTCTCTATTGGGTCTGAGGTATTGGAGGGATTCCTGTATCAATGTCAAGTATTTGTCAACATCAATTTTGTTTCCATAATTTTTCAAGGCAGCAACAATTCCGTCTGAAAGCTCCCTACTATAGCCAAGTTTCCTTAAATCGTAGGCATTTGATTGATTCATCTTCATTGCTTCCAGTATTGCTTCAATTCTATTCTTTGTACTTGTACAAGTCTCCAAAATCCACTGGTCTCTAGCTTCCGCAGAAACTTCAACAATATTTTCAGGACGAATGGAAACGTAAAAAACACCTTCTTCAGGCGTATATGTTCTTGCCTTTCCAACAATTGCAACAAAGGCAGGCACATCTATATCTGATAGAGTTTTTGTGACATCTTGCTGGTACTGACCAGAGTACAACGTAAAAACACCAGTTGGATCAGAAACATGTGCTCTTAATAGTTCTCCGCTTTCAGATATGTTCTCAACATCGGTAAGTACACCTATGATAAACAGTCGATTAACCTTGGCACCTAGAGGTGTAACAATGTATGAAGGAACTTTCTCCCCCTCGCCTTTTATCTCAAAGGTTGAGTCGTTATATTCGCCAGCAAAAACCCTCCAAGCAGTCTCACGATTCATCGTATCTCCTCCAGCTCTGACGATAATCTTTCAGCTTCTTCCTTTATGTCGACATCAACGACTTTAGCTTTTTTTGCAATAATTGTAGTGCCAAACTCATCGCCAAGTGCGTTACCCTGTATGTTAATTCTACGGGCAAAAAGTAAAGAGTTCATCATATCTGCAAGCGCATTTCCATCCTTTGATTTCTCAACCATTTTTTTGCATTCTTCTAAAGTTTTTCCTAGAAGCATTTCGGTGATCTCTCGCCCCATGATACTGTTTACAGATCCTGTTCCATCATCAACAACAATCTTTGTCCTTATGTCGGGCTTGCCTTTCACTTTCCCATGAATCTTACATTCGTCATTCTGCAGAGCGCGTTTGCATTCCGGACATCGCATGATAAGACCAGAACCATCTCTTATCTCTATGACTGTGCCTTCTACTTCAATATCCAAAGCTCCACGTTTTTCTACAAGTTCATAAAGCGGCATCTTTTGCGTACGCACTTTGTCTTTTGAAAGTTTACTGCTGTCTAGCTTTTTAACAGATGCCTTTTCGTCAAAGGTTAATTGGGGAATGCCTTTCCAGGATTTTATGTATCCACCAGATATCTTTACAACATCTCCTTGTTTAAATTTGAAATCATGCCAAGATGTAAATTGTGCTTTACCAGTTTCGTCACCAATTATTCCGGAAAAAACTTTTTTGGATTTACCATCCACTTCTACGCTTCTCTCGTTTAGTTCAAGAATTCTTGCTGTAAGCTCTACTGCGCCTAGGCCAGACCTCAGATCTTTTACCTTGACTTCTTTTGGTTCGTAGTTTGCCTCAGGAAGTTTATCCTCGTCAGCTTTTTTTATCTGTACTCGGTCTCCAAGATTCAATTGTACTGTGCCCTGCCATTCTCTTGTGTATGCATTTGCTAATTCCAGTACATTTCCCTTTTCTATCTCAAACTCCTTCCATGCGGTAAATTGAATGGTACCACTTTCATCTCCAAAAATTCCATAGAATATCTTGCGTTTTTCGCCTTTCACTGTTATTTCTTTTGGATTTATGGCAATAACCCGGCATAGTAAATTTACACTAGAGACATTGGGTTTAAGGTCAACTATCAAAGTTCGTTCTGTGGATGCGGGTAATGCTGCGCCTCCGCTGAATTTCTTAATAAGAGTCTGTTTGGCCTGCTCGACAGGTACTCCATAATCAATAAATTTCCTTAGTTGTTTTTCTAACTCCTCTCTGCTTACTCCCTTGTCAGAATCCTCACTAAGAACATCTAATATGTCATCTATGTGAGATTGAAGATCATCAACAGCCATAAGTAGCCCCCAAAATGGATAGATTATTTGATATATCAATCTATCCTTATTTTTTCTTTGATTATACGAATATTTATATACCGTCTTACATTTTAAATATATGTAGTTAAGGGAGGAAAGAAATATGAAAAATAATATTTTTGGAAAAGGGTTGGTTTTTGGAATAGTAGTTTTGTTTTTGGGCATGAGTATTATGCCAATAGGTAGTAGTCTATCTATGGAAAAACGTGTTTCTGCAAATATCCAACTATGTAAAAATGGTTCACGAGACAATGATACGACCCCGCCGGTGACAACTGCCACACTTGATCCTCCAGAACCAAACGAAAATGGCTGGTATAGAGACCTTGTTTGGGTGACATTGAATGCGACCGATGATCTCTCAGGGGTAAATGTGACGTATTACCAGATTAACGATGAGGGGTGGGCGACCTACATACAGAGTTTTTTCGTACCGGAGTATGGATTCATTGTTGTCGAATTTTATTCAATTGATAACGCAGGGAATGTGGAAGTTCCGAAACAGGTGGACTTCAAGGTTGATCTTGAACCACCATATATAACCTGTTCTTTAGACCCATCATCACCTGATGGAAATAATGGTTGGTACATTGGCAATATTACTGTAACCGTGAATGTTACCGATGATTTATCCGGAGTCAATGTGACATATTATCGTTACAGTAGTCAGTCGCAGTGGCAGATATATACCGGCCCCTTTAACTTAACCGATGATTTTCCTTCGGCTGCTATATATTCCAAAGATAATGCGGATAATTTCGCATTTAGTGGCACCCCACCCTTAAAATTTGACCGAGAACCGCCAATGCTCGTCCTGAACAAGCAAGTATTTTTCAATAGAATCGTTTACACCGCATGCGCCTCTGACAGCCTCAGTGGAGTAGCCTACGTTGAGTTCTACCTTAACGATGTGCTCAAGTTCACTGAGAATGGATCAGGACCCACCTTCGAATGGACATTAATCCCCATTCCGCACATCAACGGGATAGTTAAATCCATTGCCTACGATTGTGCTGGAAACAACGCGAGCATTTCGGCAAACACCTCAAACAGCTTTGAACAAAATCAGCAGAGCACTCCCCAAAGCAATCCATCACTAAACCCACAGAGCATTCCAGGTGGCCAACAAATTAATCAATTATTCCATAACCTCATATTTAACCTAATACTGCGTCATCAAACAACAAATGTATAAATGTTGTTAACTAAAAACCTTATTTTTCATAAAATATTTCAGTACATTCCAGAAATTTTTCCGTTGTTATCGATATCCATCTTTTCTGAAATGGGTTTTGCAGGAAGTCCCGGCATCGTCGTAATTTTGCCGGTCATGGGAACCAAAAAGCCCGCACCTGCTGAGAATTTTATCTCTCTAACAGTTATCTTAAATTTTTCCGGTCGTCCTAGTAATTCAGGATCATCTGATAACGAAAATTGTGTTTTAGCAATGCAGATGGGCAGTTTATCTAGTCCCAGCTTATGGCAGAGCTTTACATCTTGCTCCGCAGTAACTGTATAAACAACACGATCTGCACCGTACATTTTCTTTGCTACGACCTCTATTTTTTCTTTCACTGATGAATTGACATCGTAGAGATAACAAAATTTAGAAGGTGTATTGTGTATCAGACTCACCAGTTTACCAGCCAGCTCAATGCCGCCTTCTCCACCATTTTGCCACACATCAACAACTGCAACAGGGATGTTTTTTGATGCGCAGTAATTTTCCACGAAATCTATCTCGCCATCTCTATCGCCTGCGAAATGATTAATTGCAACAATTACTGGAACACCAAAATATGATATGTTTTCAAGATGTTTTTCAAGATTTGATAAACCTTTTCTAACGGCGTCTATATTTTTTCCATTTCCATGTCTTTTCAACGCTCTTATACTTACAACCAACACCACTGCATCTGGTTTTAGATTTCCCACTCTGCAGACGATATCAAAGAATTTCTCTGCTCCCAGTTCAGAACCAAACCCCGCCTCTGTGATAAAGTAATCAGCAAGTTTCAACCCCATCATTGTTGCAAGAAGGCTGTTTGTTCCATGTGCAATATTGGCAAAAGGACCGCCGTGAACCAGAGCAGGAACACCTTCTGTTGTCTGCACGAGATTAGGTTTTAGTGCATCCTTCAATAGTACTGCCATTGCACCTACGGACTTCAAATCCTTCGCAGTAATAGGTTTATTGTCATAGGTGTATGCTACTATCATCTTGCCCAGTCTTTCTTTTAAATCATTCAAATCTTTAGACAGACATAAAACGGCCATAATTTCAGAAGCCGGAGTAATCGCAAACTCAACTTTGTGAGGTACACCATCCTGAGGACCACCCAATCCAACTACTACATTTCTTAGAGATCGGTCACTAATATCCAGCACCCGGGGCCATACAATATACCGCGGATCAATATGAAACGCATCGCCGTAGTGAATGTGATTATCAAGAAGACTTGCAAGCAAATTGTGAGCACTTGTTATCGCATGCATATCACCTGTAAAATGAAGGTTTATATCCTCCATTGGAAGAACTTGAGAACGTCCTCCTCCCGTGGCACCACCCTTCATTCCCATCATAGGACCCAAAGATGGCTCTCTTATCGCAAGCATAGTTTTCTTACCAAGTTTTGCTAAAGCCTGCGCCAGGCCAATTGTAACTGTGGTTTTCCCCTCGCCACTTGAAGTAGGATTTATCGTTGTAACTAAAATCAATTTGCCATTCTTATTATTCTTAATTCTGTCTAGTGCTTTTAGAGAAATCTTTGCTTTGTACTCGCCCCAGAGAATAATCTCATCTTTTTGTAGTCCTGCTTTTTCTGCGATGTCAAAAATACTGCGAATTTTTACTGGCTTAGCAATTTTTTTATCTGATTTCATAAACCTAAACCTTACTATCGACTATTTTCATTACTTCATCAGTTTTATCGGCAGCATTCTTCTCAATTTTTTCAAGTTCTTCAGAAATCTTCTTTACAAACTTTTCATCTCTTATTGAACCGAGATTTATCTTTACATTAAGGATAGCTGACTCAACACCTGCTTTAGCCATAATGGCAGATATCGCGGCATCGGTTATAGAACTCTGATTACCTTTCTTGGCAACAACCACAGCAACATCGAGTATCTCTTTACAGGTTCTTGCTGTTTCAAGAGGAACACTGGCAGCAACTTTGTAGCCTTCTTGGATTGCTTTGCTTCTTTTGTTCTTTTGTTCCTCAGTTTCCTTTGGCATTTTGAATGCTTTCATGACATCATTAAAAGCATCGGTATCTTTGTCGATAAGAATTGTAAGTTTCTTTCTTAGAGCTTCACTTTTCTTTAGAACTTTTTTAATTTCATCTTGAACATCGGCGTATTTTTCCTTTCCTATTGTAAGATTACAAACCATTGAACTTAAGGCAGCACCAAGTGCACCCGCTAATGCAGCAACACTCCCACCACCAGGTGCCGGACTGCTTGATGCAAGTTCGGATAGGAATTCCTTAACAGTTGAGCCTGCAAGTGGACCAGTTTCCTCAATCATATATTCAATCACTTTCTCCTCAGGTTTAAACTGGTAAAGCTGAGAAAGATCAAGTCTATCAATTGCAAGAGTAACAAATTCATCATCATTTTTAATATTAAGTTTTTCTTTTTTAGCATAAAATTTTCCAGCCAAAACTAAAGATTCTTTTGGAACAACACCAACAATTTCACTACCAGTAATTTTCACTCCTAGTTTTTCAGCCTCTTCTTTAACTGCCTCAAAAACATCGTGGAGATTTACCTCATTATAATTGAGGAGATTCATAGAAACCTGCGCGATATTTTCATTATACATCATCCCACCAGCCTGAACCCATTTGAACCTCCCAGGAACTTTCACCGATCGCCCATCTTCCCCAATAATTTGATTGCCTTTTTCATCCTTTTTTGTATATCCGCTAGTTCTAATCTTTCCCGAGATATCAGATGCTATCGACTTATCATTTGTGTTAAAGTTTATGTTATAGGCTATGAGAAACTCTCTTGCACCAGTTGCTGTAGCCCCGCTTTTAGGTACAAAAACTGGTTTACCAAAATCAGGTTTGAATGAAGGATCCTTGAATTTTTTCTCAAGAGCCTCGTATTCACCTTTTCTAATATCGGGAAGTCTAACTCTGTCTGGTCTCGTTGCGGAGTTTGCATATAGGAATACTGGTAATTCTAGCTCTTTTGCCATCCATTCTCCAAACCTCTTCGAAAGCTCGATGCAGTCGTTCATCTTTACTCCTTTGATTGGAATAAATGGCATAACATCTAATGCACCCATCCTTGCGTGTTCGCCCTTGTGTTTTGTCATGTCAATAAGTGCTACGCCCACTTTTGCGCACTTACAAGCAGCCTCAAGAACAGCCTTAGGTTCACCAACAAAAGTGTATACTGTTCTATTAAAATCTGCACCTGGATCAACGTCGAGTAGTTTCACTCCGTCAACAGACTTTATCGCGGCTGCAATTGCATCAATTATAGATTTATCTCTGCCCTCGCTGAAATTTGGGACGCATTCGACGATTTTTTCCATAAATACACCGTAAACACTTAATGTAGGTTCTTCTTTTAACTATTTGGGAAAACATGCCAAATGCAGATATTCTCATAAAAAATGCTAACGAGCTAGTTACTCTAAAAGGACCCAATCGTCCAAGGACAAAAAAACAGATGAGCGAACTATCAGCAATAGCAAAGGGCTGCATAGCGATTAAAGATGGCAAAATTTTGGCTGTCGGCAAGGATTTTAAATACAAAGCAGAAAAAGTAATCGATGCCTCAGGAAAAACCGTCATGCCTGGTTTTGTTGATCCTCATACTCATGTTGTATTTGCAGGGTCACGAGAATTTGAACTAGATATGAAACTCAAAGGTCTATCCTATATGGAAATTCTAGAGAAAGGTGGAGGAATTTTACATACAGTAAATGAAACAAGGAAAGCAACTGAAGAAATTTTATTTAAACAAAGCTGTAAGCGATTAGACACAATGCTTGCTCATGGAACTACAACATGCGAAGCAAAAAGCGGCTATGGTCTAAATACAAATACGGAACTTAAAATTTTAAAAGTTCAAAAGAAGCTAAACGAAAAGCACAAGATGGAAGTCGTCTCTACTTTTCTTGGGGCTCACGCCATTCCAAAAGGATACAATGCTGACAGGTATACCAATATGATTATGGATGAGATGCTTCCTAAAACAAAGGGCTTAGCACGGTTTTGTGACGTATTCTGTGAAAAAGGTGTTTTTACTGTCGAACAATCCAGAAAGATATTGAGGGCAGGAAAAAAACTGGGTCTTATTCCTAAAATACACGCTGATGAAATCTTTAGTACGGGTGGTGCAGAGCTTGCCGCTGAAGTCGGAGCAATCAGTGCTGACCATCTGTTGATGTCTTCAGATCAAGGATTGGAGCAGATGGCAAAGAAAGGTATTATTGGCGTTCTTCTTCCAGGTACTCCGTTTTCATTGATGTTGGAAAAATATGGTGCAGGTCGTAAGATAATTGATGTGGGTGTGCCGGTTGCATTGGCAACAGATATTAATCCTAACTGTTGGACCGAAAATATGCAATTCATTATTCAGTTGGCATGTCTAAACATGAAAATGACGCCTGCCGAGGCAATCACCGCGGCTACATTTAACGCTGCGTGCGCCATAAAAGCGAGTAATAAAATAGGAAGTCTTGAAAAAGGAAAACAGGCAGATATAATAATACTAGATTGCCCAAATCACAAGTTTATACCGTATCATTTTGGCGTTAATCTGGTAGAAACCGTGATTAAAAAAGGTGAAGTCGTTCGAACGCAATAATTCATCTACGTTTCTTATGGGACTTCTTTGTTACTATTTCTCCTATTGCCTTACCACCCTGCAAGTATGCCTCCGTGATGTAATCTTTTTCTTCTGTTAATCCCTTATTTTTCTTCTCTTTTACCATTTCACGGACCATACTAATCACCAGAAATCTACATATCGTAGTAATATTCCCCGCTTTGTTTCTGCGTTCTATCTATGTAAGACTCAGGTTTATTTACACGGGGTCTTTTAGTTTCTTCATCCCTGCGGAATGTGATATCGACATCTTTTAGGAAACGATTCATACCTTCATGCAAGCCAAACGGTCCTTGTCCTCGTCCGTGTTTTCCAGGTTCACCATCAAACACTATCAATGCATCGCTTACCATATCAATGAAATATACATCATGATCTACAATCATCGCTGATTTTCCTGATTTTTCTATAATCCTTCTTACTGTTCTTGAGGTAACCATTCTCTGTTCGCTATCCAGATATGCAGACGGCTCATCGATTAGATAGATGTCTGCATCTTGCACGAGACAATTTGCAATTGCCACTCTTTGTAATTCACCACCGGACAGTGTATCTAATTGTTTATCCATGAGATATTTCAGATGGAACGCCTCAAAGATTTCAGCTGTAAAAAATGATGATGTAAACAACTGCTGCGCCTTTTTCTCAAGAAAATCTCTAACTGTACCGGTGGAATCTGTGGATATGTATTGTGGTTTGTAGCTTACTTTTACACTATATTCTATTTCACCCTTTGTGGGTTTTGTATCACCTGCAAGCATTTTTACAAACGTTGTTTTTCCAATGGCATTTGGTCCAACTATACCGACAATCTCGCCTTGTCTTATGATGCCACTTTCAATTTCAAGTGCAAATCCTTTGAATGACTTTTTCAGATCATTGTATGTAATGAGAATGCGCATGTTCTGTCTTTGTTTAGGCGAATGTGCAAAGAACTCTATTTTTTCTCCAAATCGTATGTTTTCTTCCTTGAGATAACCCGAGAGATACGTATTTATCGCATGACGTACGCCACGAGCATGGGTTATAACACCATACGCTCCTTCATCACCATACATGAGATGCACATTGTCGCAGAGGAAATCAAGCACCGCCAAATCATGCTCTACAACTATCACTTTCTTCTTCTCAGCAAGCTCCTTTATGATACGTGCTACTTTTAATCGTTGATATATATCAAGATAGGAAGACGGCTCGTCAAAAAAATACAAATCTACATTTCTAAGTAACGCCGCTGCTATGGACACCAGTTGTAGCTCACCACCAGAAATCTCTCCTTTTTCGATATTTTTATCAAGAACATTTGCCAATCCCAGTCTCTCGACGATGCCATCAAAATTTCCAGACGTGTCTGCTTTTTTAAGTACTTCTTTGATTTTTCCCTTGGTTATTTTTGGCAGTTTATCGACATACTGTGGTTTTACAACGCTTGCTATCTTTTTATCTGCTAAATCTTTAAAATGATCGTGGAGCTCTGTTCCAGCATAATACTCAATTATATCATCCCATGTTGGCTCATCCTCATAATCGCCCAAATTGGGTTTTAGCTGCCCAGATAAAATTTTTACAGCTGTT
>Ga0315279_10000395_pt1 | contig 89924 bp, 67 predicted proteins | sample YL17G06_20_MG_FD_203694 | JGI IMG/M metagenome (GOLD analysis project Ga0315279, IMG submission 203694) | Sediment microbial communities from Yellowstone Lake, YNP, Wyoming, USA - YL17G06_20 | ecosystem: Environmental > Aquatic > Freshwater > Lake > Sediment | place: USA: Wyoming | collected...
GATGCAAGGCCCGCAACGAACGTATCTCTTCGGCGGTCAGTCTGAATCCATCCATCACCAGATATTTCGGCTATAGTCCAATAAGAACTTGAACAACCCGCCGAAATTTGATTCCTGATGGATATAACACGGCGTGCCCTCGAAGCAGGGTGATTTTCTGCGAAAGGGGTATGCCCTGCCCACAGGTGGCAGGGCTAATCATCTGCCGTAGAGCCAGTCGGCGTCGGCTAACTTATAATCGACGATTTCATCTGGCTTGAAAAACAACCCTATCTCGCGCTGTGCCGATTCGGGGCCATCCGAACCGTGTACGAGGTTATAGCGTTGCGAACAGCCGAAATCTCCTCGAATAGTGCCCGGCTCGGCCTCATAGCCGAAAGTAGCCCCCATCATCTTACGGGTCATTTTTATCACGCCCTCGCCCTGCCAGACCGTCACGAGCGTTGGGGCTGAGCAAAGGTATTTGATAATACCTTCGTAAAATGGCTTGGCGCAATGAACAGCGTACAGTTGCCGGGCGAGCTCCCGCGAGATTTGCATAAACTTGGCAGCGACCAGTTTCAAGCCCTTTTGCTCAAAGCGCGCGATTATCTTTCCTGCCAGATGCCGGCCGATGCCGTCGGGCTTGATAATAATTAAAGTGCGTTCTGCCATCGCCGTATAATTGGTGCCGTGCTACGTTGCCGAGGGGACGATGTATATCTCGACGCGTCTATTCTGGGCGTTGCCTTTCTTGTTGGGCATGTTCGGCACAACCGGGCGATATTCACCGAACCCACGAACACTCAACCGATCCGCGTTAACGTTACTGCTGGCCATAATCTGTAGCACGGATATGGCTCGATGAGCCGATAAGTGCCAGTTAGTCGGATGCCTCACTCGCGTCTCAGCCTTTTCGATGGGGATATCGTCGGTGTGGCCGGCAACTACAACGTCGAACTTCTTGGCCTCCTCGGAATTCAGGATTTCGCAGAGCGATCTAATGGCGCCGGCTGCCGAAGCCGCCACCTGGTCGCTGCCCAATTCAAAGAGCAAATCGCTCTTGAACTTGACAAGGCCCCGGCTGGCATCGTACGTAACCATGTCACTGTGCTGCTTGGCAAAATCTTCCAGCTTGGTACTGAGCTCGATCGGCAGCGGTGTTACGCCCAGCAGCCTTTCCTGCATCGAGGCGATCAACTCTTTCTTTTTTGCCAGGTCTGCTTCCAGCGCAGCAATCTTCTCGCGCAGTGCTTGTGCATCTATACCGCCGGTTGCTTCAGCGGTGGCAAGTTGTCTTTTCAACTGGTCAAGCTGCAGCTCTGCCGTCTTCAGCTCGCTCTCAAGTTGCGATATTCGTTTCTGTTGTCTATCGTTTTGGATTCTAAGGTCTTTCATCTCCCCGTTACAACCACTGGCAAGTACGATGAAAGTACATGCCAGAGAAATTCCCAAAAGTCTGGCAGTCCGCATGGTTCAATCCTTTCTAACCTTAAGCCACTATTCCGTATAGGTACGCAAACCGTTTATTTGTAAGCTATTACATCCGGCGAACTTTTTTGCTCGCCATCCGCAGCACCAAATAGAACCCATTTGCGGTTATTCGTCAAGAGGAAACTCCAATTGAAAATTGACAATTGAGGATTTGCAGCCGAAAATTGACGCCTGGAAGTCTTTAATCAGGGATTGCTTGTGCTATGTCTAAAACTGTGGCAGCGATTATTTGTGCGGCAGGACCCGCCAGTCGATTCGGCGGAAAGAGAAAAAAGCAGTTCGTAGACGTGGGTGGGCGGGCGGTTTTTCTACGAAGCGTCGAGCTTTTTGCCGGTCGGGACGACGTAAAGCAGATTCTATTGGGTATTGCTCCTGAAGACGAGGAGCTGGTGACCATAAAGTGGGGGGCCAACCTGAAGTTCTTCGGCGTCAAACCCTTCTTCGGCGGCCACGAGCGTTTCGATACCGTCAACAAAGGGCTTGAACTGGTTAAAGCTGACATCGATTTGCTCGCGGTGCACGATGCCTGCCGGTGCTGTGTAACGGATAAATTGATTGGCGAGGTCATCGCTGCCGCCGGGGTAAGTGGGGCAGCTATACCAGCATGTCCTGTTGCCGCGACCATAAAACAGGTGAAAGACAGTAGCATAATTAAGACCGTCGACAGGGCAGGTCTTTACGAGGCACAAACGCCGCAGGTCTTTGCAGCTTCGCTACTTAAAAGGGCGTATGCAAACCTCAAGAATCTGGATCAAAGCAAAATCAGCGATGATTCACAACTGGCTGAGGCGCTGGGCGAAAAAGTGACCATTGTGGAGGTGGATTCTTCGAATATAAAGATTACCCACCAAAGCGACATCGCCATCGCTGAAGCGATAATCAAGTCCCGGCCAAAACCCAAGCCGCAAGGCCCCATCGGTCCTTATATCGAAGCGCAGTGGTGATGTCTTCATACCCAGGACACGTGTTTTCCTGACGTACACACAATTTCTTGCTATCTGTATCGTAACCAAAGGCGGTTCCGTTACAACCCTGCGACCCGATACAGCCGACATTCAGCCGGTGCGAGGTAAATCCGGCAAGGTCGATATAATCGGCATCCCCACCGTGCTCAAAATCGGCGGTAAGGCGAAGTTTCTATCTCCTCTTTTAGAATTGAGAATTAAGAATTAACCAAGACAGATCCTCAATTCTACATTCAAAATTCTTAATTCTACATTCCCCAGGGCCGTTGCCGAGCATTTTTTCTTGACAAATGCGTCCAAATTGTGTAAATTTAAGTAGTTGGATTCAGGAGGTGTGGTGAAAGCGTTTTCCTCATGTTCTCGCAGGTTTTCACCCGCCAAGATACAGAGCGGGTCTATCTCTGTACCGTGAACTCGCCAGGAACTCTGGTAAGAACGAGGTTTACTTAAAAACAAGAGCATGGAAACGCTCTTGGGAGGTCTAAATATGAAGAGCAAAAATGGTAGAGGCATTCTCAGAGCCGGCGCCTTTGTAGTGGTCGTAACAGCGGCGATATTATCGGCGACTATCACGGGCACGGCGACAGCTAAGTCATTGTATTTGATCGCCGATATCAATGGCGACCCCACGCCTTTGCATGCCTATGATATTGCGCCGGATGGCACTTTGACTTTTCAGGTTGAATATCACATATCGCGGTTCGCGCGCGGCGCGGTGGGTCTGGCTATCGATCCGGATAGCCAATACCTTTTTGTCACGTATGAAGACTCGGACGTAATCCAGTTGATAGACGCCAGGACGACGATAATAGAGCAGACCCGTGTCGTCCCAGACAGCAGTAACCTTGCAGGGGTCGTCTACGACTACGGCAAGCGATTACTATACTGTGTTGACCGGGGTCGAGACAAGCTGTACGTGTATGACTGGCAGCCACAGAATTTAAGGCTTAAAGCAGTGCCGGGTTCGCCGTTCCAGTTGACGGGTTCTACCACGTTTGGGATCGCTTTGGATGAAATCAACGACCTTCTCTATGTGGCTAACAACGGCCAGATCATTACCGTGTATAGGACCTCCGATTGGTCTTTTGTGAAGAATATCCAGCTTAGTCGTTCCGTGCATAGCGTTGCGGTTGATGCCAGGAATGGTTTGCTGTACGCTGGGGGCGGGCCATACCCCGGCGGCGAGGTCCGGAACACCTATATGACCCAGTACAACCTGGCCGCACATACTGAGGCAGAGGTCCAAGTGGAGCCTGATGGTGGCGTGATGGGGCTTGCAGTGGACCAGGCGACCAGCTTGGTGTACGTGAGCACCGGCAAGAATAACGAGCCGGGTGGCGATAACCTTAAGGTCTATAACACATCGCTTAATCAGATTGATGTGGTCCACATTGTCGGAAATCCTACGGGCATCGCTATTCCCATCAAAGACATCGGTTATAATCTCCTCAATCTGGACAAGGGCATCGTTGGCGGCATCCCTGACCAGGCTACGCTCGTGGATGTAGGCCAGATAATTACTTACAGCATCAGCTTCGATAATAATGACACTGGCTACGACATTACCCATGTTTCCGTAGTGGATCCTCTACCGCCCGATACAGAGTTTATGTTCGCCGATGGCGACGGGATCTCCGGGCAGTACGATCCTGTCAGTCACACATACAGATGGTTCTATCTGTCTTTTCCGCAGGGATCAAGCGTGTATTTGGAGTTACTGGTACGGGTCAATCAGGATACTGCCCCAGGCACAATCATCAGAAACTTTGTGACTATCGGAAGTTGCCAGACACCGCCCATCACCAGGAGCGTCGATGCAGTTACTGAGGGTGTCAGTCTTCGTCCCCTTCATCTGAGCAAGACTATCGTGGGGGGTGTTGGCGAGCAGATTGAGCCTGTGTTTCCAGGCGACACCATCACGTATCGCCTGTGCTTCGATAATAACGACAACAACTACGCGGTGACCAATGTGTCTATTGTTGATGCCCTGCCGGCACAGGTTAGCTTCGTGACGGCTGATGGCAATGGAGTGTCCGGCTACTATGACGCGGTCTCGCACACCTATACGTGGTCTTATCCGCTGTTGGCCGCTGGGTCAGGCGAGTGTTTGGATTTAGTGGTGCGGGTCAATCAGGATGCTGTTCCAGGCACAATCATCACCAATTCTGCGACTATCGACAGCACTGAAACAGCACCGGTCACCAGTAGTGTGGATGCTCAGGTCGAGGCTATTAAATACAATCCTCTTAATCTTAGTAAGAGTATTGTCGGAGCTGTTGGTGATGAGATTATGCCTGTGCTTGTGGGAGACACCATTAAGTATCGTATTTGCTTCGATAATAACGACAACACCTACGCGGTGACCAATGTGTCTATTGTTGATGCCTTGCCGGCACAGGTGAGCTTTGTGACAGCGGACGGCGATGGGGTTTCCGGGCATTACGATGCGGTGGCGCACACTTATACGTGGTCGTATCAATCTCTGCCAGCAGGAGCAAGTAATTGCTTAGAGTTGTCGGTCCAGGTCAAACAGGACACGGCCTCCGGCACGACTATTAGTAATTTTGTGACCATCAGTAGTGACCAAACCACTCCAACAATGAAGAGCGCCCACGCCGTTGCGAAAACTATCACTTACAATCCTCTTAATCTGGCTAAGAACATAGTTGGGGCTGTCGTTAATGGCACTTTTGTTGAGAAGGTTGACTGTGTCAATCCAGGCGATGCCATTACGTATCGCATCTGCTTCGATAATAATGACAACGATTACTTCGTAACGAATGTGTCTATTGTAGATACTCTGCCGACGCAGATGAGCTTTGTGACGGCCGATGGGGATGGAGTTACCGGACATTATGACGTCAATGCCCACACGTATACGTGGCTTTATCCGTTTCTGTTGCCCAAAGCAAGTATGTGTTTGGAGCTGGTCGTCCAGGTGAATGAAGACGCCGTCCAGGATACTGTGCTCAGTAATTCCGTGACAATCACTAGCGGTCAAACGCCAGCAACTACAGTACACGCTGATGTTGTTACCTGCGAGGTGCCTCTGCAAGCCGAACTGTGTGTTACTCCTCGGCCGATCAGGGCCAGTAGCGGCGGCAGCAAAATACTGGCAATTGTGACTTTGCCGCCAGGCGTTAAAACGGCTGACATAGCAGATACGCCGCTCATCCTGGAGCCCGGCAGCATTGTGGCAAGCAATGTTGATGTCTACTACACCGGCAACAGAGTGAAGATTCTGGCCTTCTTTGATAAGGCTCAACTAATCAAGGCGTCCGGCTACGGCAAGGTCGAGTTGAGAGTTGTCGGCAAACTCAAATCAGGGCCGTCTTTCGCTGGCGAACAATCCGTTTCCATCACCAGGTAGTCGCATAAGGAACATGGAAGTTCAGGATTCGTAAAGTGAATACGCAGTTTCTGTTACCAACGGCGGAGATATTGCCTTTAATAAATAGAAGGGGTGCTTTGACTTCGGAGCAAAAAACAATGGTTAAAGCCAGCCGGCAAACCTGTCCTGAGCAAGGTCGAGAAATCGAGCAATTATTGATCGACTGCGCGGAGGCTCTGCGCGACGGCAGTATGGCGACATTCCTGAAGTCACTGACGCGTGAGGAAGCACAGATAATAGCGTTTTCCGATGATTTTGCAGACGCCGCAAGAATTGTGCGGCTTCTCAATAGTGCTGCCTTTGCCGACCATGTCGCAAGGGCAAATGAGGATCTGTTCCTATCTCGCGTTAATGCCAGGATTCTGGGCGGAAGCCAGCGGACAAGCCCACAGTAAACGAGTCCCTTCAAATAGGGTATTGACATTTTTAGCCAAATATAGTATATTTATTATTGTTTTAGCAAGGGTGATGGAAAAGACCGATCTTTCTTTGCGGAAGGCTTTTCCCCGCAGTAAATTCGTTCCACGGTCAACGTATGGTTATTGCTAAGGAGGTAAGGGTAATGAGACTCATATTGAGTTTGCTTGTTGTGGTGGCTTTGGCCGTTATGATTCCTGGCGGACCGACCTGCGCAGCTGAAAACGAACCTAATTCCCTTGTGGCATCTGACTTACGCCCCAGCGCGAGCTTTCATGTCGAGGCAGCCAAGGGTAACGATAACAACGATGGTTTGACACGAGAGCAGGCTTTTGCCACGATCCAGAAGGCTATTGATTTAGCTAAAGACGGAGACACAGTTTTAGTCTGGCCAGGGGTGTACACCGGCGCAATGAGTTTTAAGGGGAAAGCGATAACCGTCAAAAGCGCCGCCGACCCCGCTACATTAAAGGGTCCGGGTGGATTTGCCGTCAGTTTTGCTACCGGCGAAGGCCCTGCTAGCGTTCTAAAGAATTTCATTATCGCCGATAGCCGGATGGCAATTTTCATCGCCGGTGCTTCTCCCACCATCGCTAATGTCACGGTAGTGCACAATGAATACGGCATCGGAGCATACGGACGCTGCCAGCCGAATATCACAAATAGCATTTTTTGGAAGAATACTAACGGCGACCTGTTTCAATGCCGGGCTAGGTATAGCTGTCTTGCCAGCGGGGGCGAAGGCAATATCAATCTTGACCCGCTATTTGTCGACCCCAACAATAACGATTATCGCTTGCGTTCGCAGCGAGGCCGGTATTGGCCGCAGCATAACGTGTGGGTTCTTGATGATGTCACCAGTCCCTGTGTTGATGGCGGCGACCCGGCCGCTGACTGCTCCGGCGAGCGTAAGCCCAACGGCGGAAGAATCGACATGGGTGCTTATGGAGGCACCGCCCACGCCAGCATGAGCGAGGCAGCAACTGGCAATTGACAATTATTCAGGGCGGAACCGCCTGATGAGTGTGCCCATGACCGAGCTGCCGAACCAGACCGCAGCCCAGGTGGACAGGTACCCGCCGGCCGCTCCGCCTGAACCTGCCAAAACAAACAATCCTGCGAGTTGTACCCTTGACAGATTTAGCCAGAAATTTTCTCGGGCTGAGTCCAGCTTTTTCAGGCAGGAGCCGACCACTTCCGCGTTGGCCTTATAATAACCGGGTTCTGTCTGGCGACAGGCGTCCCAGCCTTGCAGGTCCTGCGTGTAAATATCCAGATTGTAGCGCGCCACGTAATAATTGTTGGCCATTGCCAGAACGCAATAGCACGCACAGAAAATACCCCCAGCTATGGCCAGAAAAAGCGCAAGTTCATGCCATCTGCTTTTCAGGTTCATGATGTTTTATGCCCCCCATATATAAAATATAGTTTATCCGCGCTGCGACGCAAAGGTGCGGAGGGAATCTGTGCGAGGGATTCTGGCCCCTAAGAAAGAATCGCCCAAACAAAAAGCCCCTGGACCGGCAACTGCGAGACTATCCCTTTATTTGACTTCTAACTATGTCTGGAATACTCGCCTTGTGCGTCACAGGGGCAACACACGCAAAACTCAGAAGCCCAAGTAGGGTATGCAGATTTCTGCATACCGATCCGTCGACATTGTTTGGTATGCACAGCATACCCTACCGGTCTATTCTCAGACGACTCCAATATGGAAATCGGCATATCCCGGTGCGATTCTTGAGCTATTATTTATCCCGCGCAGTCGGGCAAAGCAGCGTGCTTTAGCGTGGGTAAGGATTGCCTGGACCTGGCAATCTTGTCATCCCCATCTACTTGCCCCAGTTTCTGGGCGGGCGCTACCAGGCAGTTATCTCGTACTGAGCAGTTTGTCCCAGTTAGCTCCGATAACACAAAAGAGACTGGCAGAATCCTTTTTGGTGCGTACCGCAAAAAGTTGAAAATTTTTCGGTTTTTTCGGCGCGGATTTGATATATTTGCCTAAAATCTGGGGAACAGCACGTAAGGGACGCGCTGTAGAAAATCAAAAGCGTTTTCAATTGTCAATGAACGGGGTGACAGGGTATATCTTTGACATTCAGAAGTATGCCATACACGATGGTCCGGGCATCCGCACAACCGTCTTCTTCAAAGGCTGCCCACTGCGGTGCAGGTGGTGCCACAATCCCGAAAGCTGGAAACCGCTTCCAGAGCTTGGCTTCCGAAAGAGCCGCTGCATCAGATGCGGACAATGCGTGACGGTATGCCGGAATCAGGCTATTACGCTTACAGAAAATGGGCCGATTACCGATGCAGAAAAGTGTAAACTCTGCGGGGAATGTGTCGCCGCCTGTGTGGCAGGCGCCAGAGAGATTATAGGCCGGCAAGTAACCGTCAGCCAGGTCGTAAGCGAGGTGAAAAAAGACATCGTCTTTTATGACCAGTCTGCCGGCGGAGTGACATTCTCCGGAGGCGAGCCACTTATGCAGGCGGATTTCTTGTTGGCGCTGCTGGAAAGATGCCGGGGCAACGAGATACACTCAGCCGTCGATACTACCTGCTATGCTGAGCCGGCACTTATCGAAAAAGTCGCCGAGAAGGCGGACTTGTTTCTCTGTGATCTAAAGCACATGGATAAAGATGCGCACCAGCGTCTTACCGGCGTAGACAATAATCTAATCCTACGTAACATTGAATGGCTCTCGAACACGGGCAAGGAAATAATAATCAGAATTCCAATCATTCCGGGATTTAATGACGACCGGACAAATATTACAATGACAGGCGAATTTGTGGCGTCTTTGCCAGGCGTGCGCTGGGTCGACATTTTGCCGTTCAACCCTGGCGGCAAAGGAAAGTCGGCTCGATTACTGACAGACTACGATATTATCCAGGCCGAGATTCCTGGCGCTGAGCTTATGAACAATGTTGCAGATGCTCTGCGGGGCTTCGGCCTGGAAGTCAAGATGAATGGGTAGCGCTATGAATGAAAGAGTAGCGAAACTTCGTAAGCAGAGTGTTGAAACCAAACCATATATCTCAACCGAACGTGCGGAGCTGATAACAGAATTCTATCAGAGTGACATTCCCGCTCGCGAGTCTGCCGTTGTCTGCCGGGCACTGGCATTCAAACATCTTATGGAGAAAAAGACTATCTGCATCAACGATGGTGAGTTGATAGTTGGCGAACGCGGCCCGGCGCCGAAGGCCACCCCGACGTATCCGGAACTATGCTGCCACAGTTTGGAGGACCTGCGGATAATTAACAGCCGGGAGAAAACCTCTTTCGTTGTTACTGACAAAGTCCGAAAGATTTACCAGGAGAAAATCATTCCTTTCTGGTCGGGCAAAACGATGCGTCAGAGGATTTTTGCCCTGATGGATAAAAAGTGGCATCAGGCATTTGAGGCGGGCGTGTTCACCGAGTTTATGGAGCAGCGAGCACCTGGACACGCAGTTCTGGGCGATAAGATCTACAAAGAAGGTATGCTGGACTTTAAGCGCCAGATCGCGGAAAACCGCCAGAGACTTGACTACCTGAACGATCCGCGCGCCTATGAGAAGGACCAGCAGTATCAGGCTATGGAAATCTGTGCCGACGCCCTTATCACTTATGCCAAACGCCACGCAGAGAAGGCTCTGGAGTTGGCCCAGAACCAAACCGATCCTGTACGCAAGCAAGAACTGCAGCGGATCGCCCAGGTCTGCCTGTGGGTGCCGGGCAGCGCGCCGCGCGATTTCTGGGAGGCGCTGCAATACTATTGGTTCGTGCACCTGGGCGTAATCACGGAACTGAATACCTGGGACTCTTTTAATCCGGGTCGCCTCGATCAGCACCTGTACCCGTTCTACAAGAAGGGATTGGCAGAGGGAAATTTGACTGTTGAGCAGGCAAAGGAACTCTTGCAGTGTTTCTGGATCAAATTCAATAATCAGCCTGCACCGCCCAAGGTGGGAGTAACCGAGGAGCAGAGCGGCACATATACCGACTTTTCTCTTATCAACGCGGGCGGGCTAATACCTATGGACGGCTCAGATGCCGTTAACGACCTTTCATATCTGATTTTGGACGTGGTGCAAGAAATGCGGCTGACCCAGCCCAGCTCCTGCATCCAAATCAGCAGCAAAAATCCGGACCGATTCCTGCGGCGGGCTTGCCGGGTCATTCGCACAGGTTTTGGCCAGCCGTCTGTATTCAACACCGACGTCATAATCAAAGAGATGCTTCAGGACGGAAAGTGCATTGCGGACGCCCGCGCCGGCGGGGCGAGCGGCTGCGTTGAAGTCAGCGCATTCGGCAAGGAAAGCTGTATCTTGACCGGCTATATGAACTGGCCTAAAATCCTTGAACTGGCTCTCAATAATGGCGTCGATCCAAAGTCGGGTGAACAGCTTGGCCCGCAGACCGGTGACGCCCGCAAGTTTACTTCATATCAACAGCTCATGGACGCCTACAAGCAGCAGTTAAGATATTTCATCGACACCAAAATCAAGGGCAACAACATCATAGAGCGGCTTTTTGCCAGTTATTTGCCGGCGCCATTTATGTCCCTGCTGATAGACGACTGCATAGCCCGCGGCCTCGATTACAACAATGGCGGCACAAGATATAATACAACCTACATCCAGGGCGTAGGCATTGGAACGGTAACCGACTCACTAACAGCGGTCAAATACCACGTTTTCGACAAGCAGGACCTCGGAATGGACGAGATTCTTACCGCTATGGCGGTAGACTTCCAGGGGCACGAACAGTTGCGGCATGAACTTTGGGAGCACTCACCAAAGTATGGTAACGATGATGACTACGCCGATACCATAGCCCAAGAAGTATTTGACGCCTATTACGAGTTGCTAAATGGCCGGCCAAACACAAAAGGGGGCAGGTATCGCGTAAATCTGCTGCCTACAACGGTGCATGTCTACTTCGGCTCGGTAACAGGGGCGCTACCCAACGGCAGAAGGGCCGGCGAGCCGGTCTCCGAAGGCATTTCGCCCAGCCAGGGCTGCGACACGAAAGGGCCCACTGCCGTCATCAAATCCGCCGCCAGGATCGACCATGCCCGTACCGGCGGCACTTTGCTAAATATGAAATTCAATCCACAGGTGCTGGCAGGCGACGATGGTATTGAGAAACTTGCCCATCTAATTAGGTCCTACTTTAAGCTGGACGGGCATCACATACAGTTCAACGTTATTGATGCCAAGACGCTGCGGGATGCTCAGCAGCAGCCGCAGCAGTATCGTGACCTGATCGTTAGGGTTGCAGGCTATAGCGATTACTTCGTGGACGTAGGCAGAGATCTGCAAAATGAAATTATCGCCCGAACCGAGCAACAGTCATTCTGACTTGATGGAGGTTTCCTGTGAAAACTACATTGATGATCGTTAATGCGTTTTTTGTGGCCTTTGTGGTGACCGGCTGTAGTCCATCTGCGAAAGAGGCCGATCTGAAGAATTTCATTGAAGCCCATGTCGCAAAACTAGAACCCCTGTCGACCCAGGCCAACCTTGCTTACTGGGATGCTTCTACAACCGGCAAACAGGAAGACTACAATAGGCTCAGGAAACTGCAGTTGGACGTCCACCAAGTTTATGGTAATCGCGACGAATTTGCCTTTCTAAAGGAGTTGCGAAAATCCGGGCAGATAAAACAGTCACCACTATCCCGCCAACTGGACAGGCTCTACTACGCTTATCTGCAAAACCAGATAGAGCCGAGCCTGGCGAAAGAAATCGTTGATCTGGATACGAAAATCCAGGAAAGGTACAGCACCTTTCGCGCCACTATCGACGGCAAAGAGGTCACTATGAGTGACATTTACACCGTTTTGACGACGGAAAAGGATTGCCGCAAAAGGGAATCGGCCTGGAGAGCCAGTAAGCAGGTCGGAAACGCAATTGCAGGCGACCTTATCCAACTGGTTAAGCTTCGTAATAGAGCCGCCCGAGAAGTGGGCTTTGATAACTACCACACCTTTTCAATAATCACCGGCGAGCAAAATCCGCAAGAGCTTGACCGAATCTTTGAGCAGCTTGACCAGCTAACCGCTGGCCCTTTTGCCCGTTTGAAAAGTGAGCTGGATCAGATTCTAGCAGGCGCCTATGGTATCAAGCCGGAGGAACTGATGCTCTGGCATTACCATGACCCGTTCTTCCAAAGAACGCCTCTGGTCTATGATCTGAATTTAGACCAGTATTATCAAGACCGCGATGTTGCGAGACTGGCGCAGAAATTTTATGCCGGCATTGGTCTGCCGGTGGATGATATACTTGCCCGAAGCGACCTTTACGACCGGCTGGGCAAATATCCGCACGCCTTCAGTCACGACATAGACCGCCGAGGCAACGTTCGAATCCTGTGCAATCTGCAGAACACCGAACGCTGGATGGAAACCATCCTGCACGAGTTGGGGCACGCAATTTACAGCAAGTACCACGACCAGAGCGAACCCTGGCTGCTGCGGGAGCCTGCTCACAGTTTCACAACTGAAGGCATCGCCGTGCTGTTTGGCCGGCTCAGCCGCAACGCCGCCTGGATGCGCGAAATGCTCCAGTTGACCCAGGTGCAGTATAAAGAAATCGACAAAGTCAGTTGGAAATATACGCAATTTGGGCAGATACTCTTTGCCCGCTGGGCGATGGTTATGTATTACTTCGAAAAGCAACTGTATGCCAATCCCGACCAGGACCTGAATAAGCTGTGGTGGGACCTGGTGGAGAAATACCAGTTGCTCAGGCGTCCAGCCGAGCCGCTTGACGCCGGCTGGGCGTCGAAATTGCATTTCACGTCCGCCCCTTGTTACTACCACAATTATATGCTCGGCGAAATCCTGGCCTCGCAACTGCATCACTACATTGTCCACGAGGTCTTGGAACGCCAATCCGATAAGGGCGTCAGCTACGTTGGCCAGGAGAAGATCGGCAAGTACCTGCGCACGAAGGTTTTCGGCCCCGGTACTCATTACCACTGGAACGAAATGATAGAGCGGGCAACGGGCGAGCCGCTGACGCCGAGCTATTTCGTCGATCAGTTCATAAGAAACTAAAAGCGTAAAGTGTAAAGCTCAAAAGTTTTGAGTTTTTAGCTTTAGGCTTTAAGATAGAATGGTCTACTTAGTCGCCATCCTCGTCTACTTGCTGACATTGACCGGGATCGGCATTTACAAGTCCCGGCAGGTCAAGACGCAGGCTGATTTTTCTGTAGCCGGCAGGTCTCTTTCGCCCTGGATTCTGGTCTGTACCATGCTGGCCGCCTGGATCGGGACCGGCTCAATAGTAGGCAACGCCGGCAAAACGTACGAAACCGGATTGGCTGCCCTTATCCTGCCGCTGGGCAGCGTTATCGGCATGGCTATCCTGACGCGAATTGCACCCCGAGCACGCAATTATGAAGTCTATTCGGTGCCTGAAATCATCGGATTGCGCTACGGTCAGGCGGCGCGACTGCTGGCGGTGGTCGCCCTGGTGATAGCCTATATGGTGATTGTCAGCTATCAGTTCAATGCCGGCGGAGCAGTTCTGGAGGTGATACTGACCGACCAAACAGGGCGTCCCCTCATAACTGTAAAGACCGCTACCATCATTGCTGCGGCATTTATCATCACGTACACGATCTCAGCCGGTTTGATTAGCCTTGCCTACACCGATATAGTAACCGGCATCATTATCACCGTCTCACTGTTGGCTGCCTTGCCGGTTCTGTGGCTCAAGGCGGGCGGCTGGGCCGGCATGGAAGCCGCATTTGCCGCGATGGGGAATAGGCCCAATCACATGAAGTTCTGGGGCGTCTACACAAATACCGAGATTGTCAATTATTGCCTGCCGGTGTTCCTGCTGATTATGGGCGACGCCAACCAGTATCAACGTTTCTTTGCCAGCAAGGATGCCAGAGGCGCTAAACGTGCCGTGACGTTTATGATACTTGCCGTGGCGGTGGTTGAAAGCCTGATCATTTTAGAGGCCTGGATTTCTGCCAGCTTGATACCTAACGCCGCCCAGGGCAAATACGTGCTCATTTATGCCGCCAAGACCCTTATGCCGACGATGTTAGGCGTCCTTTTTCTGGTGACGGTGGTAGGCATCATCATCTCGACCGCCGATTCATTTCTGCTGGTCCCGGCAACTTGCGTGATTCGTGACATTTATATGAACTACATCAACCCCAAGGCGCCGGAGAAAAAGGTAATCCTGGCCAGCAGGATACTGGTGCTTGTCTTTGGCGTAATCGCATACCTGGTCTCGCTAGCGTTTGCCCAGTCCACCACCATTTTTGAACGAGCACTTTACGCCTACACGATTTACGGTGCGGCAATTACGCCTTGCTTGGTGGCGGCCTTATTCTGGAAAAGAGCCACCAGAACAGGGGCCATCGCCTCAATCATCTTAGGGACGGTGACAGCGCTTGCCTGGGCGGAAATGGACTTTATAAAGAACGCCATGCCTGGCTGTATCTCCGGCCTGGATGCGGTGCTGCCGGCTATAACCGTGTCCGTAGCTGCTCTTATTCTGGTAAGTTTGCTTACAAAAAAGGCGAAAACTTAAAGCGTAAAATGTAGAACTAAGGAATTCTACAGTTTTGAATTTGAGAAAGGAGAGCTTATGAAAACATCACTCAATGTAGTTACGGTGCTGCTTGCGGTCATTTGCTTTCACGAACCTGCACGTTCAGCCCAGGCGCAAATGCAGCCGGGGCAGGCGAGGCTGATTATCCACGCCGACCAGGGCAAAGAGACTATCAGCCGAAATATCTACGGGCATTTTTCCGAGCATCTGGGCAGGTGTATCTACGGCGGCTTTTGGGTAGGCGAAGATAGCCCGATACCCAACACACGAGGAATCCGCAAGGACGTAGTCGAGGCTCTGCGGGCGATCCAGATTCCGGTGCTGCGCTGGCCCGGCGGATGCTTTGCCGATGAGTATCATTGGAAAGACGGCATCGGCCCGCGTGACAGGCGTCCCACTATGATTAACACTCACTGGGGCGGCGTGACCGAAAACAATCATTTCGGCACACATGAGTTTCTCGACCTGTGCGAACAATTGGGCTGTGAGCCTTATATCTGTGGCAACGTCGGCAGCGGCACCGTAAAAGAAATGCAGGATTGGATTGAGTATATCACCTTTGATGGAACAAGTCCGATGGCGGACCTACGGCGACAAAACGGACGCCAGCAGCCGTGGAAATTAAAGTACTTCGGCATCGGCAATGAAAACTGGGGCTGCGGCGGAAACATGCGGCCTGAATACTACGCCGACCTGTTCAGGCGCTATCAGACCTACGTCAGAAACTTTGCCGGCAACAGGATTTTCAAGATCGCCTGCGGGCCGTCCGGGGCAAATTATAACTGGACGGAAGTCCTGATGCGCGAGGCAGCAAGACAAATGGCGGGCTTATCGCCCCATTATTACTGCGGCTCAGGCAGAAAAAGCCGGTCCGCAACGGAATTTGCCGAGATAGATTGGTTCTGGCAGCTCAGAAGTGCGCTACGCATCGAGGAGATTCTGGTCAAGCACACGGAGATTATGGATAAATACGACCCACAAAAGCGAGTGGCGATAATTTTTGATGAATGGGGCGCGTGGCACAACGTTGAGCCCGGCACGAACCCGGGGTTTTTGTATCAACAAAACTCTCTGCGCGACGCAATGGTAGCCGGTCTGACGCTGAATATCTTCAACAATCATTGTGATCGGGTCAAGATGGCAAATATAGCCCAGACGATCGATGTCCTGCAGGCGATGATCCTGACGCAAGAGGAAAAGATGCTGCTGACGCCGACGTATTATGTTTTCTTGCTCTACAAGGTTCATCATGATGCCACCTTACTGCCGACGGAGTTATCTGCCGGAAGTTACGAATTTGAAGGGGACACTCTGCCAGGCGTAAACGTCTCTGCCTCGAAAGATAAGTCGGGCGTAATCCACGTTTCGCTGTGTAATATTCATCCCGCATCGGCGGTAGAAGTGGAAGGGCTTTTGCAGGGTGCGCAGGCTAAAAGTATCACCGGCAGTGTGCTAACAGCCGAGAAGATAAACTCGCACAATACCTTTGATAAGCCCGATGTAGTTGCGCCGGAGGCATTCAAGGATGTCCGCTTGACGGATAAAGGTTTCGCAGCAAAGCTGCCGGCAAAGTCAATCGTAGTTCTGAGCATCGAGTGATGCCCGCGCAGGCGGGGATTCTCAGCGGTGAGAAATATCCGTTAGCCAATTCTCCGCCAATACCGCAAGGTCGAGGAAATTGAGACCGGCGGACTGGAATATCCGCAGGACACCAGGCCGGAGGTTTTTCGCGGCTTGAAAGTGCCTGAAGTTCTTTTAAGTGGCGACCACAAGAAAATCGCCGACTGGCGCCGCCAGCAGGCATTGGAACGCACCCAAAAATGGCGACCAGATTTACTAAAAGACCAGAACAAATGGTAGGGTATGCTCCGCATACCAGTTCTCTAAATAACCGGAAGTGATAACATGAAAGACCTAAATCGACGGGAATTTCTTAGTCTGGCGGCAGGTGGTGCGGCGGCGATGCCGCTGGCCGGCTGCCAAAGTGAACTTCTCAGGCGTGGTGCCGGTGCAAAAAAGACGCCAAACATAGTATTTCTGCTAACCGATGATCACCGATGGGACGCGATCGGCTGCGCGGGCAATCCGAATATCTATACGCCGAACATCGACGATATGACAAAAAACGGCGTGCGGTTCACAAACGCCTTCGTCACCACTTCGATTTGCGCATCCAGTCGCGCCAGCATTTTTTCCGGCCAGTGGGTAAGCCGGCACGGAATCAATGACTTTGCGACCAGCTTCTCGCCGGAAGCGCTGGCACAAACCTATCCGATGCTGCTCCGCAAAGCCGGATACAGGATCGGGTTTGTCGGAAAATATGGCGTGGGCAGAGGACAAGATTTCCCCGGCGATAAATTCGACTTCTGGCGTGGTTGCCCCGGACAATGCGACCCGTATGAGCGCACGGATGCCAACGGCAACTACAAACATCTTACGCAGATTATGGGCGAGCAGGCGATTGAATTTTTGCGAAGCTGCTCGAAGGACCAGCCATTCTGCCTGTCGGTGAGTTTCAAAACCCCGCACGTCCAGGACGCCGACCCGCGACAATTTGTATACGACCGTGCCCATGCGAATCTGTACAAGGGCATGACTATGCCCGTTCCCGAAACGGCTGACCCTAAGTATTTTGAGGCTCTGCCCGAATTCCTGCAAAGCTCTGAGGCCCGAAGGCGCTGGCAGATACGCTTTGCCACGCCGGAGAAATACCAGGAATCGGTTAGGAGCTATTATCGCCTGATTACCGGCGCGGATTTTGCGATCGGCAGGATCCGCCTGGAGCTTAAAAGGCTCGGTTTTGCTGATAATACCGTCATCATATTTAACGCGGACAACGGTTTCTATCTCGGCGAGCACGGCCTGGCGGGCAAATGGTTCCCACACGAAGAATCTATCCGCGTGCCTTTGATTGTTTATGATCCGAGGGCGCCGAATCGCAGGCGTGGCGTCACGGTGGAGCATTTCGCGCTCAATGTGGATATTGCGCCGACTATACTTCAGCTTGCCGGTGTTCCCGTGCCGCGAGAGATGCAAGGCCGAAGTCTTATACCGCTACTGAAGGGCGAAAAACCAAAGTGGCGAGCCGAATTCTTTTACGAGCACTTATTCGAGCACAAAACGATTGCCAAGAGCGAGGCCCTCCGAACGCAGCGATACAAATACGCCCGCTATATTGACTTTGGCTACGAAGAGCTGTATGATTTGAAAAGCGACCACCACGAGACGACCAATTTGGCGACGTACGAAAAACACCAGCAGCTCTTGGAGTCTTTGCGAAATCGCTGCGACGAGTTGGCTGAGGAAGCAAAAGCCCCCTCAATGTAGGGTATGCCGTGCATACCGTGACTGGTTATTCCAAGCGGAGGCCTAAAAATGTACTGTCCAAAATGCGGCAAAGAAAACCCAGACGAGGCCCGGATCTGTAGGTCTTGCGGTTCGCCATTAGGGCAGTCTTCGCTACCTGCTGGAGGTCCTATCGTCAAGACCAGCCGGCTTGCTATCGCATCATTCATACTTGCCCTTGTAAGTGTCTTGGTTTTCTATTTCATTTTCTATATCGCAAGAAATGATAGAGGACGAAGTGAGAATCTGTTTATTTTGACTGTATGGCTTATTACGAGCTGGGCGGCTATCGTCCTCGGTGTCATCAGCCTTATTCAAATCGGGCTAAGCGCTGGCAGATTAGTCGCGACCGGTTTTGCTGTAATCGGCGCTGTACTTCCATTTTCTGCTTATTCACTGCTAATGTTCATCGCGATTTTGAGACCGGTCAGGATGGTTGCTTTTCGGATGACCTGCGGGACAAATCTTTCCGGCATCGGTAAGGCAATGCTGATGTATGCCAGCGATTACGAGGACGAACTGCCGCGGGCGGGTGGGCGTGGCACCATCTGGCAGCCGAAGATAAACAACTGGCAGGCCGGCGACCGAATCTCTGCATATAACTTGCAGCCGGACGGCACCGGCGGGCAAGCAAGTATCTCGGCCAGCTTTTATCTGCTCATAAAGTATGCCGAGAGGTCGCCCAAGTTATTTGTCTGCGATCATGACAAAGGAACGACGGAGTTTAAGCTCACTGATTACGCCGTAGGTGACAAAGAGCTTATTGATCTCTGGGATTTTGGCCCTGATCCCTGGAAGCATTGTAGCTATGCCTACCACATGCCCTACAGTCTGTATGCCCTGACGACATCGAGCGAACCGGGCATGGCAGTGGCGGCCGACCGCAGCCCCTGGATTGCCCCTGGCAAACTAAAGGCCAGGAATTTCTCACTTTTCAAACCCGATGGCGACATAAAACAGCAGAAGGCCGGAAACTCTTTAGTCCATCAAGAAGACGGGCAAAACGTATTGTTTATGGACAGCCACGTGTACTTCGAGAAACGTGTCTATTGCGCGATCAACGACGACAACATTTACACTTTCTGGGATGGCGGAGATATAAGACGAGGTGGTGCGCCGGTAGTTGGCGGCAGTGAGTCAATGGATAGAAAAGACTCATTCCTGGTACACGACCCGCCAGTAGCGGCTCGCAAATAAAAAGAGGCCAAGTTTCCGCAAAAAGGGCTTGTTCTCTGAACAAAAAGCAGATACACTACCGTGTTTACTGCGATGAGTAGTCTGCAGCCGAGCAGCTCTGAATGGCCAGGTAGACAGGAGATAGACCAATGAAGACCGAAATGTTGGATGCCGTTGAAAGCAAAAGCCTAAAGAAGAAAGTGCCCTATTTCGAAATAGGCGATGTGGTAGACGTCCGTTGCAAAATCAAGGAAGGCGACAAAGAGCGGATTCAAGTGTTCACCGGCACGGTAATCGCCCGCAAAGGCCGAGGCATCAATGAGATGTTCACCGTCCGGCGAATAGTAGCCAATGAGGGAGTAGAGCGAGTCTTCCCTCTTCATTCGCCCAATGTCATCGACATCAAGCCGGTCCGGAGCGGCAAGGCGAGGCGAGCCAAACTTTATTATCTCCGCGAGCGAACCGGCAAGGCCGTCAAGCTGACTCAACGCCACAGCGAGCATACCGTCTCAAAATAAGTGACAGTCAGGTTCAAAAGTATTTAGCCCCCGGATTTATCCGGGGGTCATTTGTCTGTGAAGATGTTGTGGAACCGGCGTAAACTGTTGGTGGACCGCAAACTGCTTGGCCGATGGGGCGAAAAACGCGGAGAGAAATTTCTCAAAAGCAAGGGACTCCGAACGCTTACCCGCAACTTCTCCTGCAAGACCGGCGAGATCGACCTGGTCATGGTCGATGCCGATGGGGCAATCGTTTTTGTCGAGGTAAGAACCAAAGCCGATGAAAGTTTTAGCCTGCCCGAAGAGACCGTCACACAGCCCAAGAGAGCAAAACTTTTTCGGGCCGCCCGCTATTTTCTCGCTGCCCATCACATAGAGGACCGCCCCTTTCGCTTTGACGTCGTGACAATAGTATTGGGTCAAACTAGCCGGGAGCAGATAAGGCACTATGAAAATGCCTTCGTGCCATAGAACAATGGAACTGATTGATACACATTGTCATTTGACGTTTGACGATTTGGCGCAGGATATTGACGGCGTCTTAGCCCGCAGCATTGCTGAGGGTGTCACCGAGTGGATAACCGTCGGCACCGACCCACAAGAAAATCGAAAAGCCATAGAATTCGCCGAGCGCTTCGAGAATATGTACACCGCGGTCGGCATTCATCCGCACGATGCAAAAACCGTAACCGCTCAGATGCTCGCCGAACTGAAAAAGATAGCACAGCACAAAAAGGTTGTTGCGATCGGCGAAACCGGGCTGGACTATCATTACGATTTTTCGCCCCGGCAGCAGCAAAAAGATGTTTTCGCCGAGCACCTGAAAATTGCCGGCGAGTTGGGCCTGCCGGTCATTATCCATTGCAGAGAGGCCTTCGATGAGACTATGCAAATCCTGAACGAGCATCGAAGCACTGTTGAGAAAGTCGTTTTTCATTGTTTTAGCGGCTCGGCCGAGCAGGCAAAGGTCGTTTTGGATAAGGGTTTTTATATATCTTTTACCGGGGTAGTGACATTCAAAAACGCCCGCATAAAGCAGGAGGCCGCCAGGATTGTGCCGCTGGATAGATTGATGCTGGAGACGGACTCGCCCTATATGTCGCCGGAGCCGATGCGAAGGCAGAAGATAAACGAGCCTGCCCTTATGATTCACACTGCCAGGTTCTTAGCCGAGCTAAAGCAGATGGACTTGGAAGATTTTGCCCGGGCAGTAGCCACTACCAGCAAAGCATTTTTCGGCCTAAAGTAGAGTGTACCCTGCACACCATTTCTTCTGGGCAAAAATGTTTTGTCATGCCATGCGCCCATGCTATATACTACGCGTCCTGTGTCCCTGAGGTATTGCGTTAAAGGTTTTTCAACAGGCCAATTCAATGGGAAAGTGAGGTAAGTCGATTGAACCGGATGCTTGAAATCAATTCGTGGCTGAACGACAAGGTTATCTGGGGCCCGCCGATGATCATCGCTATCGTGGGTATAGGAATCTACCTGACGCTGGGCACGGGCCTTGTTCAATTCCGCAGATTCTCGGCGATGCTCAAAGAAACCCTTGCCAGGAAGAAAAGAAAAGGTGCAGAAGGTGACATCAGTCCATTTGCCGCGTTGAGTACGGCGCTGGCCGGTACGGTCGGCGTTGGAAATATAGCCGGTGTGGCTACCGCCATCGCCTTGGGAGGGCCAGGGGCAATATTCTGGATGTGGGTGTCGGGCTTGCTCGGGATGGCGACAAAGTTCGCCGAGGTGGTCTTAGCAATAGCATACCGCACACGCCAGACAACAGGACCGATGCTCGGCGGACCGATGATGTATATCGAACGCGGACTTGGCAAAAACTTTAAGTTCCTCGCCGTGATGTTCGCCGTTTCAGGCGGATTAGCAGCATTTGGCGCAGGCAATATGGCCCAGGCCAACTCCGTGGCTATAGGATTGGCGGAATTCAACATCCCCAGGCTTGTTACCGGCATATTTCTTATCCTAGCGGTTGGCTTAGTCACCATCGGCGGAATAAAACGCATCGCCAATGTTGCTATGGTTTGCGTTCCTTTTATGTGCATCATCTATTTTTTTGCGGCGGTTATCATCATACTTCTAAATATTTATAGATTGCCTGAGACTCTGATTTTAATTTTTAAGTCGGCGCTTACACCTATCGCTGCGACCGGCGGATTTGCAGGCGCCGGCGTCAGAACGGCAATTCGCTGGGGCATTGCCAGAGGCGTATTTAGCAATGAAGCCGGATTGGGCTCCGCCTCGATCGCTCATGCTACCGCCCAGACCGACCATCCGGCAAGACAAGGACTGTGGGGCATCTTTGAGGTATTTATCGATACAATTGTCATCTGCTCGGCCACCGCTTTGGCCATCTTAATTACGGGCGTATGGAAGTCCGGCTCTACCGGTTCACTACTTACTATGTCGGCTTTCGAAACAGTATTTGGCACGAAAATGGGCTTCTCCATCGTTGTTTTATGTATGGCGATGACTGCTTATGATACCATACTTGCGTGGGGATTCTATGGAGAGACGTGCTCGGCTTATCTTTTTGGTGCAAGGGCAAGGTGGGTTTATAGGATTCTGTGGCTTGTACCGATTATGCTCGGCTCGTTAGGAAAGTTAGAGGCCGTTTGGACGCTTGCCGACACATTAAATGGACTGATGGCCATACCCAATTTAATCGCCCTACTACTTCTAGGCCCGGTCGTCTTCGGCTTGACCAAGGAATTTTTTAAGAAGGGCCAGCACGTGTAGGCTATGCCCGGATAGCAGTTCTGGTATGCACAGCATACCCTACGTGATTTTGCTTGTTTTTTCCGACAATCCCGACCATAATATCTTTTGTCTTTTATATTTAGCCGTTGCGAGACTTGTACTAGGTACCAATTCGCGAAGGAGTAACGACGGCCGGTACAATTGTTGTGGAATTCACAATAAAAGCAGTGCGGTTTTAGAGAATTACAAAGGTAAAATCGTTGACTATCCCTAGTTACAGATACAATCATGAGGAATAAGAAATCAAAGCCGAAAGATAGCCAACCCAGAATTGCAGAACACACACCAGTGCCCGGGAGCCCACGCCGACGGAGTAGGTGGCTGAGAATGGTGATCGTACTTGTTCCACTGGCGGCCTCAATCGTCGGAAATGTGGTTCAGTGCCGCTCGTATAGGAATGAAAAGGCGCGTTACCTTGAACAGCAGATGCCTCAAGTCGATTGTGATTATGAGCTACAGAGCTTGCCAGACCAACGAGGCTTCAGTATTAGGAATGTTGGGCTGGTTGATGCACGCGACGTATGGGCGCGTGAGACGATTTTCGCGATAATAAATGACCAAGTCTATGAAGGAACCGATGTGCCCCATTTCAACTACTTGGTTTTCAACGGTTCTCGCACCAAAATATGGGACATCCCCAAGGATGGTGAACAGAATCTTACACTCCCGAGTCTTCAAGCCAAGGCTTTTGAGACCCTCATGCAGCGTTTTCAGACCGAACTGATCTCGAGGTGGACAATCTCGTATTCATCTCCCGTCGCGGGGAAACGCTACACGGTGGAGGACTACTTCCTGCACACCCCTTCCGAAAGAATGCCCAAAAGGCTGACTGACACGGTTGGCGGGCAGACACTTCGGAACCGAATTAACGATTATCTGGCCTCAGGACCAAAGCATGAGATCCGCATATTTGGGTTGACGGAAGACTTTGAATTGGATCCTCCCCTGCACTACCTGATTATGAAGGACCTTTCGATCCGGCCCATTCACGAGTGGACCAAGTTATCCATTGAGGAAATCCAGAATTCATTCATGGAAATTACCGATTTCGTTGAACCTGAAATTGCCGATGATACCACGGGATGGGTTCAGTACATTTGGAACCATAAAGACGGCAGATGGTCCAAATTCGTTAATCAGAAAAGGGCCTTCGTTGTGACGAAATCGTTTAGGATGCTGTGGACCTACTTGACTCCAGAAGATGCCGAGAGAGTCAAAAAGGACCCAAGTCTCTTGGGGTCCGGTAAACGCAACCCGGAGAGAGAAAGGGAAGTACAAGAGAATGCAAAACAGAAGTACATCCAAGGTAGAATATCATTTGAACGGTCTAAGTAGACTATGGACAGCCACGTGTTAATGGCTGGGGACAGGCTCGATTTCGTCGCTGGTGGCTCGCATCTCGTGAAGTCACGGGTCAGTCATTTGGCTATCAGTCGAAACGCCAGAGCCGGTTGGCCAGCACCGGCAAAGTCACCTCGCAGCTTAATCCAACCATCAGGGGGAATATCCTTGTCCGATGAATCTACTTCTACCTTGACGGATAGCAACTTTCGCTCCATCGGATCGAGGGTGATTTGCCATCGGTCCGGAATAAGCTTCCATCCGCGAGGCAGGCTCTCCACAGTTATCGTGCCGCTTGCTGATTTCTCACCAAAGTTATACGCAAAGACCGCAAGGCTGCCCTGTCTATCCCGTGCCACTGCGTGGGCCTGCTGGGATAGATCGGTAGCAGTGTGGAGCATCTGGAGCTGTAATACTATGTGTGACGCTTTGCCCCCGCGAAAAGATGAGGCAGAAGGCGGAGGTTGCAACGGCAGCCCTTGAGCGGCATCTTTGCCAAGAATGATGAAAAGAGCAGCCGAGTCGAGTTTTTCAGGGATGCTTGTGCCGAGGGGTCTACCCAGGTAATCGTGGACAGATTCTGTTTGCAGATTCTTGGGCAACGACCAGGCCGTAGGTTCCGCAGCCCATGCCACCAGTATGTCTCGCTCCAGACCATCCGGTCGGGCGCGGAAGGCATAGATGTGCACCGCTGGACTATCATCGGAAATGTGCCTACCCAGGCACGTTGCTCCTGCAAGGAAACGACCGACCGCCGCCAAGGCGACATACCCAGGCCGGGGAGTCTGGTCTTTGCGCAAAAGGCCAAACTGTATTTCTCTTTCGCGGTAGTTGCCCAGAATGAAGAAAAAGTGTCGGCTGACGCCTGCAAACAGACTGCTTGCATACGACTTTGCGATGAATTTAGCCTGCTGCAACTGGTCTTCCGGGGATAGTTCGCTCCACAGTGTGTCGGTTTTAGCCTTTAGGCCGATGCCGCACTCGGTAAGCCAGATCGGCCGTCCACACGCCGCTTCTCGTGCCGGTAGGAACTCCTCCAGGTAATTGTCAGGTTTATTATATGAGTGAACGTTGTACGTCTCAAAATAAGGCCATGCCTGGTTTTCAAGCACTCCGTTGGCGTGCAGCGGAGTTCCTCCCCCGGCGTAAACGTTCCAGCAAACGATGATATTTGGGTCGCCGGCCTTAAAGCCGAGATAGGCGGCTTTCTGGTGGCTGCACATTTCGTCGATAGTGTGGCCGCCAAACGCAGTGATATTTGCCTCATTCCACGGTTCCCAGGCAAGTACCCGCCCCTTATATCGTTCGGCCATGGCCTTACAGAATCTGTAAAGCACTCGCAGGTCTCTGGGAAAACGCCCGCGCGCACCATCACCGTCGAGTTGCCCGTCGGTGGCCCAGCCAGGTGTGTCGTGAAAGACCTGTAGTATCTTCAGCCCTTGCCGCGCTTGCAGGGCGGCAGCACTGTCATAGGTTGTATTTTCTGCGAATTTGTTAAGGGCGGGATGCGCTGCTGCCCAACTCATACGGTCCCGGATCCAGTTGGCTCCCGCCAGAGCCGCCAATCGGGCGAAACGTTCCTGTCCGGCAGGGTCATTTGGCGCGAACCAGGAAGTGGCTGAGTCGACACATACCGGCGAATCCTGCAGCACCGGTTCAGCCAGTTGGGCCAACACGGCGGCTGTTGTCCAACCCAGAACCTCGCCGGCAGCATCGAGAAATTCTACTCGATACCAGCCAATTCCCAGACGGCCTATTATGATTCTGCGTACATCCATCTGCTCAATTTGAGCAATCGCCCCTTTTGCGATGATGGTTCCTCGCTCGGTGAGCACTTGCCAGCGGACGGCCTTTTCACGCAGGTCCTGTGGCAGGACTACAGCAACCCCTTCACCAAAAAGAAATACGTTGCCTGGATGATCTGGAGCGGCCAGCAGAGCATTCCTGGCGATAGGCCGGGACGCCCCCCACAGTTCAGTCCGCTGACTCTCAGGGTGCTGCGGCAGGGTGCTATTACCCCTGGTTTTGTCGAGCGCCGGCAAAAGTGCGAGAAGAAACGAGCAAATGACAAAGGCAGCTAACACGGAAGGTTGGCATTTTAGCGCATTCATTGTTTTACCCGCCTAAAAAAACCATTCGCTTACATTGGCGTCAATTCTACATATTGGTATAAGGCCCTGCCAGTTCTTTTGCTGACAGCAGAGGTAATCTTGATTAGCTTCTCTTGGCAGTCCCAGGTCATACATCTTATCTTTGTAAGGTGGATACGACGTTCCTTGGACTTCCCAGAATTCACAGAAAATTCCGTTGACAGCAAGATGGCGAATCTGGTATAAATGCACAAACAGGGATGTTGAATTGTGTCGTGGAGTTGATTCCTGAGCCGGCCACAATCGCCCTGCTTGGCCTGGGCGGCCTGGCTATGCTTGGCAAGAAGCGCGGGTGATTCTTGTCCAACAGAAGTACTGGTTGACCGATAGGTTTTCGCACTGATTCAGAGCTTATACGAGGAAGGAGATGTGTATGTCTACAAAATTGGTTTGTTTTGCCTTGATCGTTTTAACGCTTGCCCCGGCGACCTCGACTTACGGCTCTAACCTGGTAGGTGACTTTGAAGAGAGCCTTGACGGATGGCAGCCGCAGGATGGTGCTATCACGCTGGACATGTTGGGATACAGCACTACCGGGGCCACATTGCACGACTACAGCCTCAGGTTGGACTGTCCGGGCGGATTTCGTTGGGCTATTCGATGCCCGCTTCAGACCGATCCGAATATCATTAAGGCTAACAACCACGTCTCATTTGACGTGACATTGATTGCCTCCGAGTGGCAAGGCCAGACCTGGGCCAAGTTCGACAAGATCGCCATTAGTGGCCAGGGACCTGGATGGAAGGAGTCAACTGTTGCCACTGTTGAACCCCCGTTTCAAGCAGGCGATCCCATAACCTGGAATTGTTTGGAGGACCGAACGGTGAGGTTTACATGGGACTACTCTGCCATTGATTTTAGCAACCTTGCCAAACAACCTACATACCTTAATTTTATGATCTGCGTGAATTCGGACGCTGCCGGCGGCGGGCCTTTATACTTCGACAATGTGGTGTTTTTTAATGCCGCATTTGCCAATAATCCAAAGCCGCCTAACACTCAGACAGATGTTTCGATTGATACCGATCTTGTCTGGACAGCAGGAGATAACGCAACCCAACACGATATTTATTTCGGCATGAGTTTTGAGGCGGTAGACAGGGCGAAAAACACCGATCCCATGGGACCGAGTATGGTCTACCGCGCAAAGCAGACGGCTGGCAATGAGAGCTACGCTGTCCCCGAAACACTCGAACTGGGAAAGACTTACTACTGGCGAATCGACGAGGACGGCGCCAAAGGCGAGGTCTGGTCGTTCACAACTCAAGGCAAAGCCAAGAAACCCTCGCCGGCTAATAGGGCAATAGGCGTCAAACGCGAATCGTTAGTGCTTTCCTGGAGACCGGGATTTACAGGTGCGTTGCACGATGTGTACTTCGGCAAAAGTCTCGAGGCGGTGAACAACGCGACAAACAAAGACCCGATGGGAGTTGATAAGGTCTACCGTGCACACCAGACTGCCGACGCCAATAGCTATAAAATTCCGGAAATCCTCGGCATCGGCCAAACCTACTACTGGCGAGTCGACCAGATTAAGGGCACCACCGTTATTCGAGGTGATGTGTGGATGTTCACGACCTTTAACGCTATAGCTGTTGAGCCGAGTCCTCCTGACGATGCGAACGATATTCAAAGGAAACCAACGCTTACCTGGAAGGCGGGATTGTACGCCGATACGCACGACGTGTACCTCGGCACAGATTTTAACGACGTCAACGCCGTCAACACAACCAACCTGGCCAGCTACCCGAATGTCGACTTCATCAATGTTAATGTCGATAGCTATGCGCCCGGACTGCTGCAACCGGACACAATCTACTACTGGCGGGTCGATGAGGTCAATAATGCCCACGCCGATAGGCTGTGGAAAGGTGCAGTCTGGAGCTTTACGACCGGCAACTTCATCGGCATCGATGACTTTGAAAGCTACACAGACGACATTGACAAAAGGGTGTTCCAAACCTGGCTGGATGGATACGGCTACACAGAACCCAAGCCGGGCTACGCCGGAAATGGCACCGGTTCGGCGATCGGCAATGCTATGGCTCCATTTATGGAGACAAACATTATCCGCAGCGGTAGGCAGTCAGTGCGGTTTGACTACGACAACACCGGTGCAGGCGGCAAAGCCCGCTACTCAGAGACCCAGCGGACGTGGATCTCGCCGCAGGACTGGACCCAATCCGGCGTCAAGGCGTTGACGCTGTGGTTCTACGGTGGTCCGGACAATTCCGCTGAGCCGTTATACGTGGCGGCGCAGGACAGTCTCGGTGCAACCGGCGTAGTTACACATCCGCAGGCCGATGCCGTGCTGCAAGCCGAGTGGCAGCAGTGGAGTATTACCCTCAAAGAGTTTGCCGATGCCGGCGTTGATCCGACCAAAGTCAAGACGATGTATATCGGCGTGGGCAGCAGAAACGCTCCACAAGCTGGCGGCAGAGGCACTTTGTACTTCGATGATATTCGACTGTATTGGCCCAGATGCCGTCCTGAGCTGGGTACACTTACGGGTGATTTCAACGGCGATTGTCTGGTTAGTTACTCAGACCTTGCGACTTTGGCGAGCAATTGGCTGAACGCTGAGGAGACTATTAAGTTTGCCGCGAGTGAGATGAAAAAGCCCGCCGCAGCGGTACTTTGGTACAAGTTTGACGAGACTGACGGCACCACTGCCACGGACCAGGCAGGGGCCCATCACGGCACAGTCACGAATCCAGGCGATGCTACGTGGGACACGACCGGCGGCCGCGACGGTAAGGGCTGCATCAACCTTGCCGCTGGCAGCGAAACATTCGTTGAGGTCCCGCCGGCGGCACTTGACTTTGCTTCAACTACGCAGAAAATAACCTTTGCGGCGTGGGTCAACTGTGACCCGAATAATCCGCAGAACAACTGGAACGGCCTCTTCGGCGTCAGGGCAGCCGACGCCGATCCGGTTCAGGATGGCTCTGAAGTTGTAGAGGTTCACTGCCCAACACCTCCTACGGACACCCTTAGTCCGCGTGCGGAGTGGCGAGTAGCGGGCGATCTTTTCTGCGCAAGCGACACACTACGCATGACCGATTTTGCAGGCCGATGGAATCACTACGTATTCACCAAGGACGCTGATGCAAACATAATGAGAATATACCACAATGGCCGACTCGAAGTTGAGGTTGTCGATGCAAATTCCGCCGCAGACCCGATGTTTGACACGCCAGTTGGCTGGTTCGCCGTCGGCGCACGACATATAGGGTGGGGCCATTACATCGGCAAGATAGATGACTTCCAGGTCTATAATTATGCACTGTCGCCGCAAGAAATAGCGTGGCTGGCTACGGACGGCACCGGCAGTCTTTATGTGCCGCTTCAGACGCCGACCAACCTATATGATGTGGCTCCTCATATAGTCAACTTCAAGGACCTTGCCGTATTTGCAGACAATTGGCTTGAGCAGTTGCTGTGGCCGTAGACTCCAACGAATTGCTTTGTGCTACAATCGGTCTATTGTGTCTTGTTCCAGCAATCTCTGGGGCACAAATAGAAATAACGTCAATTTCGCAAAATGCCGAGACAGTCGGCCTGTATGAAAAGTTCGAGCTGACCTTTACCCTTTCACAAAGCTACGACAATCCCTTCGATCCGAACATAGTTGACATCACGGCTACTTTCACCGCGCCCGATGGAAATACAGCGAGGATACCGGCCTTTTTTTATAAAGAATACGATTACATAAACGGGCGTTACGTCAATGGGCGCAATCCTTGTTGGAAAGCACGTTTTGCCCCTTCCCAAATCGGGCAGCACAAGGTAAGCCGAATCACAATTGTTGATGAAAACGGCTCGATTAAAATTGACCCCAAGGTAACCTTCACCTGCATCGAAAGCAGCGAAAAAGGTCCTATCAGGACAGACCATCGCGATCGGTATTACTTGCGGTATGCAAACGGCTGCCCGTATTTGCCCATTGGCCATAATGTGGGCTGGCTGCCGGACGGGCCCAATGACTGGCAAAACTACTTCACGTCAATGGGCGTCGTGGGCGAGAACTGGACCCGCATCTGGATGACCCACTTCAACGAGGGCCAAATCCTGGAATGGAGTCGGAATCACTGGCGCGGTTACTTCGAGGGCGTGGGACGGTTCAGCCTGGAAATGGGCTGGAAAATCGACCGGATAATCGAACTCGCTGAAGAAAATGGCATCGGCGTTCAGTTGGTCCTGCAGCATCACGGCCAATTCAGCACAACCGTGAATCCCAATTGGGATGAAAATCCCTACAATATCGCTAACGCCAATCCGGATGGCGGTTTCCTTGACAAACCCGAAGATTTCTTCAGCGATAGCGAAGCCATCAGACTGACCAAAAATAAGTATCGCTATATCGTCGCCCGATGGGGCTACTCAGGCGCCATCCTTGCCTGGGAGCTCTGGAACGAGGTTCAGTTTACCGACGGGTGGAAGAATAGCCAGCCAAGCGTTGTCGCGTGGCACGATGAAATGGCAGACTACATTGCCTCGACCGACCCGTTCAATCATCTGATTACCACCAGCAGCGATACATCCGGCTTCGACGCCCTCTGGCGCTTGGATGATATTGACGTGATACAGGTCCACCATTACGGCACTGAAACGATAGCATTTCTCGCCAACACGGCAAATAGACTGGCCAGTTACGGAAAGCCAATCATAATGGGCGAATTCGGCGTGGGCAAGACGGGCGATGTCGACTCGCCGGAGTGCAGTTACAATAGCTTGAACGAGCCGTACAAGACGCAGATGCTCGAAGCCCTTCCTCTTCACAACGGCATTTGGAGCGCGTTTCACCTTAAATCCGGCGCACACCTGTGGTGGTGGGATTGCTACATCGAACCACTTGATCTATATGATGAGTTCAGTGCCCTTTCAAGTTATGCTGAAGGAGAAGACCCGGCGGCTTACAACCTCTCCAAAGCAGACTTAGATACAACAGGGCTGCCTAAATGGATTTTAGTGAGCCCCGGCTTATCGGATTTCTGGGCCATATCGACTCAGACTGAGTTTACTGTCCAGCCGGACGGAACCGTACCTGGGGCTGAAAACCTTTCCGCATGGCTGCACGGCTCATCTAAGAGCTCATACCGGTCTGATCCGACTTTCAATCTTAACCTGGTCGACGGCGATGTGCTCAGAATACACGTGCAGGAGGTTTCAAGCTGGGGCAAAAACAGTCTGCGCGTACTTGTTGACTCGCAGGAGGTTTTTTCGTCACCTTATGCAAATGGTTCGGCGAGCTTTGTAATCGAGGTTCCGCTTCCAGCCGGGCAGCACGCCGTGCAGGTCAAGAACACCGGACAGGACTGGTTTAATATCGCCAGTTATGAATTCATAAATACCAGCCAAGGCTGCCTCGAATTCATAGGGCTTTCCGGTGCCGACCACGCCTACATCTGGGTTCATGACGTTGGCAGCCGCTACGGCAGGACTGAATCAGGAATTTTCTCCGGTGTCAGCGTCATCCTTGGCGGTTTAGAGAATGGGCTTTATGCCGTAGAGTCTCACAAAACCCGAGGCTCCGGCGGCATTATCCAAACCAACAATGTTTATACTGAGGCAGGCAAACTGCTTCTTGCCCTTCCCGACTTCACCAAGGATATTGCCGTAAAAATTAAACCGCTTTGTATAGTAGTTGATTTCAACGACCTTGCGGCATTCTGCAGACAGTGGCTCCAGGAAGGCCCCGGGCTTGGTGCCGACCTATATGGCAGCAACAAAGTTGACTTGATGGATTACAGCATATTTGCCGACTATTGGCTTGGCTGCCGCCCGGCAACTTGGCCATAAAAGCGGCTGGCAGGGGACTGTCTCTGTTAGAGCTCGTTGCAGAGGACAGCCTAATAAGACCCAAAGTCAGATTCAAACGCGCCGAGGCCGATCTTGACCGTGGCGATATCGTCCTGAAGTGTCAGCCGGATTCTGCCCTTGTCAAAATTGATGTGATTGAACTGGTAGCCGCTCTTATCCGTCAGTGTTTGTGCCGGCACTGCTGATGCGCTCAACTCCAGCAGCACCGTCTCAAATACCTGATTCACGGTCATCCCGGAAACAGTCAATATCTGATTGCCCTGGCTGGGCTTGCCTGTCTGCCCGGTAAGCTCACCAATATCCCGGCGGAGATTCCCGACGACCTGCTTCAAGACCGCGATTTGCCGGGCCTGCTCAGTTGCGTAGGGCTGGGCAAGCACGTCGGTCTGCACAACCACCTGGCAATCGAATCGCAGGCCTCGCGTAGGCCCAGTCCACAGGCGTATAGGCTCAGTCGCTGCCGTACTGACCAACTCATCCACCTGATAAAAATATTTTCGCCTAGCGGTCATCGTATGCTCGTCAAAGGCAACCAGTGTGAACCAGGTGTTGTAGCCGTTCTTGCCCTGGCCTAGGGAGGCAGCCACGGTGTCGCTTTGACTTACCAGATAGTTCACAGCCGAGCCGGTGCCCACCTTGTAATCCGGCGTGCGAATCATTCCAAGCACATCGAGAGAGCCGCTGGTTTTTAGCTTCGTCCGCTGGTAGGTGCTGGCAAGCTCGTCATACGCAATACTTTCAGGCCGAGAACAGCCATATAAAGCCCAAGACGCAACAAATAAGAGCGGAAACACAAAAACGTTTGTCGCCTTCATAGGACTTCTCCCTTTCATCGTTCAGACTCCGAACGACCAGCTCAGACTTCTTTAGCGCCGATCCACTTCATCATTTTGCGCAGTTTTCTGCCGATCGTTTCCACTTGACTATTGTAGTCTTTCTCATAAAGCTGCTCGAATTTTTTAAGCCCAGTCTGGTATTCGTTCACCCATTCTTTGGCAAATTGCCCGGATGTAATTTCCGACAGAATCTTTTTCATCTCTGCCCTGGTCCGGTCATCTATGATTCTGGGCCCACGTGTCAAATCGCCATATTCAGCGGTGTCGGATATACTATATCTCATATAGCTCAGCCCGCCCTGATATATCAGGTCAACTATCAACTTGACCTCGTGCATACATTCGAAATAGGCAATTTCCGGCTGATATCCTGCTTCCACGAGCGTTTCAAAGCCGGCTTTGATAAGTGATGTAAGACCGCCGCACAGAACGCACTGCTCACCGAAAAGGTCGGTCTCGGTTTCCTCTTTGAAGGTGGTCTCGATAATGCCAGCTCGAGCGCCGCCGATTCCACAGCCCCAGGCAAGAGCGATAGCCTTAGCATCACCGGTTGCATCCTGCTGGATGGCTACCAGGTTCGGCACGCCTCCTCCTTTTTCAAATTCACTGCGCACCAGATGTCCGGGACCCTTGGGAGCAATCATCACCACGTTTACATCCTCCGGCGGCACAATATACTTGAAATGGATATTGAATCCGTGACAGAAGCCGAGCGTCTGCCCGGCAACCAGATTAGGAGCGATTTGGTCCTTATACACCTTTGCCTGTATTTGGTCCGGCACCGTCACGATAACAAGCGCCGCTCCATTCATAGCGGTCTTTATATCTGTTGGTTTAAAGCCGTGTTTGGTCGCCAGCTTACAGTTGTCCGTCCCTTTAAGCTCAGCTACTGCTACTTGTATGCCGCTGTCACGCAGATTCAGACTGTGAGCATGACCCTGGCTGCCATAGCCTATAATTGCAACCTTCTTATCTTTTAGAGGACTTATTGGAGCATCTTTTTCGTAATAAATTTTCGCTGCCATAGATTCAATTCTCCTTAGTTTCAAACTACCACCGTCAAACCAGCAAACTTTATCGGGGCAATATATGCGCACATTATATGCAAAGCTCCCCGGCAGGCAAGGAATTAAAGGAAGCGAAAAACTAAAAGCGAAAAACTAAAAATTATGGAGTAAGGAAGGAAATTCCGCAGTTTTTGGCTTTGCGTTTTACACTTTAAACTTCTTTTGGCTGTCGCGGCATGGCGATGGTGCCGGTTCTGGCTACATTTTTGACGCCGTAAGGCTTACACATATCAATAAAGGCCTCAATCTTTTCCTCAGGGCCGCTAACCTCAACCATGACGAACCTCTGGCCAATATCAACAACTTTCCCCTTGAACATTTCTATCAAAGATAGTATCTCCGGGCGTTTGTCCGCCGGGGCGGACATCGTTATGAGCATCAAATCGCGGGCCACGACCGGCTGACCGGCAAAATCCTGCACTTTGACTACCGGAACAATCTTGGCTAACTGTTTGCGAACCTGCTCAAGAACCTTATCATCGCCGACAACAACAATCGTCATTCGGCTCAACTTCGGGTCTTCGGTTCGGCCGACAGCCAGTGAATCAATATTAAACGCCCGCGCAGCAAACATCCCCGCAACATGGGCCAGCACGCCGGGCTTGTTTTCAACCAATGCACTTATTATATGTTTCATTCTCGCACCTCGGGGAACTAAAAAGTTCAAGCTAAAAGCCAAAAACTATGGAGTTCCGCAGTTTTACGTTTTAAGTTTTCGGTTTTGAACTCCTCTGTTACGCCAGAGTCTCCAACATGTCAAGCCCATCCATTTCATCAAGGCTCTTGCCGGCTGGAACCATAGGCCAAACATTTTCCTCCCGCTCAACCTTAAAATCAACTACGCAGGGCTGCTTCTCGCGCAGCATTTCTTTAATAGCGCCGGGCACGTCAGCTTTCTTGTCAACAGTTATACCAACCGCGCCTATCGCACGGGCAACTGTGGCGTAATCAGGATTGGTCAGAAAACTATGGGAATAGCGCTTATTATAGAAAAGTTCCTGCCACTGCCGAACCATGCCCATATATCCGTTATTCAAGATGCAGACCTTTATCGGCAGATTGTATTGAACGGCAGTTGCCAGTTCGGTCATCGTCATATTGAAAGAGCTGTCTCCGTCGATATCAATAACGGTGGCGTCGGGGCTTGCCACCTGGGCACCTATCGCAGCCGGCAGACCAAAGCCCATAGTACCCAACCCTCCGGAGCTTATAAACTGTCGGGCTTTTATGAACCGATAAAACTGAGCCGTCCACATCTGATTCTGGCCAACGCCGGTAGCTATAATGGCGTCACTGGCGGTCTGGCGGCAAAGCTCTTCGATAACATACTGCGGCTTGATCGTCGCAGCCTGCCGGTCGTACCTAAATGGATATTTCTTTTTCCAGTCCGCGATTTTTTTGAACCACGGTTTTCGTTCGCGAAATTCCACTTGCACCAGAAGCTCAGCCAGTATCAGCTTGGCGTCCCCCACGACCGGGATATCCACGCGCACATTTTTGGATATGCTTGCTGGGTCGATATCAATATGGATTATCTTGGCGTTGGGAGCGAAGGTCTTCAGCTTTGCCGTGACTCTGTCGTCAAAGCGAGCACCAACTGCAATCAGCAGGTCACACTCCTGCACCGCATAGTTGGCGTAGGCCGCCCCGTGCATTCCGAGCATATCCAGCGACTGCGGCTTTCTCTGGTCGAAACTGCCCAGGCCTAAAAGCGTAGTGGTAACCGGCAGATGTGCTTTTTCAGCCAGTTGTCTTAATTCTTCACTGGCGTTGGCACTGATAACGCCGCCGCCGACATAAAGTACCGGCCTTTCAGAGTTGTTTATCGCCGCTGCTGCTATGGAGATTTGTCTGGCGTTGCCCTTAGTCCTGACCCGATAGCCGGGCAAATCCATTTCCTTCGACCCATCGTCCCTGCACTTTGCGACCTGAACATCAACGGGTAAATCAACCACCACCGGACCTGGCCGACCAGTCGAAGCGATGTAAAACGCCTCCCGAATGGTCCGAGCCAAATCCTCGACTCTCTTAACAATGCTGTTATATTTGGTAATTGGGCGGGTAATGCCGGTTGTATCTGCCTCCTGAAAGGCATCATTGCCTATAAGCTCGGTGCGAACCTGACCCGTAAGAGCGACTATGGGCACTGAATCCATCATGGCGGTTGCCAGACCCGTAGTCAGATTACACGCCCCCGGCCCGCTGGTAGCGACCACAACGCCGACTTTCCCGCTGGCGCGGGCGTAGCCGTCAGCCATGTGACAGCCACCTTGCTCGTGCCGCGGGCTTATGAATCTAATCGGCGCATCGTATAGCCTGTCAAACAAGGGTAGTACCACACCGCCGGGATAGCCAAACATCGTATCTACGCCTTGCTCGACAAGTGTATCGACTATTATCTGAGCGCCCGTTTTGAGTGAAGATTCGTCGATGGCCTCAATTGAAGTGCCGGAGTTTGGTTCCATTTTTTGCCCTTTCCTGATAAACGCTATGCCGTTGTCCTGGTGAATCATAGCTCTGTTGGGCTGCTACCAGCATCAATCACTTCTATCAGCGAAGCGACCAAAAGACTGGCAGTTTATTGCCCGGCCATAATCCCAAAACTCCGCAACAGGCGGATCTCAGGACCGCATTTGCATGCTTTTCACACAAATGCAGTAAAATTATATAGAACAGAACGTCTTCTGTCAAGTATAATCGGCTTGCAGAAGAATTTCTTTGGGAGGCGTGTCATGTGTGACAAATGCGGCTGTGGTGAAGGTGTGACCGAGAAGAGTTTTCAAGAAAAGGTCCGGGATGTAATTGACTCGGTTCGACCGGCCCTTCAAGGTCACGGCGGCGATATCGAACTTGTTGGAACAGACCCCGATAATACCGTAAAAGTCCGCTTGCAGGGTGCCTGCCAGGGCTGTCCCGGCGCGGCGATGACTATGAGAATGGGCATCGAAAGAATCCTAAAAGAAAGAGTACCGGAGGTCAAAGAAGTCGTCGCGGTAGATTAAATGTTTAGCCCCCACCCCCGGCGGTGGGGGTTATCTGTTTACGCAAGATGTCTCGCCACCTTGCGCGCATTCGGCCTCTCTATCACGCCTCGCTCGGTAATGATGGCGGAAATATCGCTTGCTTCGGTGACATCGAAGGCCGGGTTGTACACAGCAACTCTATCCGGAATAATTTGAGTACCGGCAAATCGGCGTACCTCCTCGGCTGGCCTTTGCTCGATTGGGATGTCAGAGCCTTTCTTTATGGCCAAATCGAACGTGCTCGACGGGGCAGCAATGTAAAACGGTATGCCATGCTCACGGGCGAGAATGCTCAGGCTATACGTGCCTATCTTATTGGCGGCGTCGCCGTTAGCAGCAATTCGGTCGGCGCCGGTTATAACGGCATTTATTTTGCCCTGTTTCATCAGCCAGCCAGCCATATTATCACATATAACCGTGACATCGATGCCGGCCTGCTGAAGCTCCCAGGCTGTCAGACGTGCTCCCTGCAGCAGCGGCCGGGTCTCATCGACATAAACCTTGAACTTTTTGCCCTTCTTGTGTGCCTCGAACATCACGGATAAAGCGGTTCCCTGCCCGGCGGTCGCTAACGCCCCGGCGTTACAGTGCGTCAAGATACCTGCGCCCGGCCTGATAAACTTCTGCCCGTTCTGGCCGATCCGCCGGCACATATCCACATCCTCCCGATAAATGGCGTTGGCCTCAGCCAAGACGTGCCGGCTAAGTTTCTCCAGATTCGCCGCCGGGTGTGCTGCGACAAATTCTTCAGCACTTTTTTTGACTCTATCCAGTGCCCAGAACAAGTTGACTGCGGTCGGCCGCGTCGCAGCCAGACAATCCTGCGCCTCAGCCAGCGCGGCAAGTCCTCGCTGCAAGTCGGCTGCTGCGTCCAATTTTCGCAGAGCCAAGACCTGCCCGTATGCTGCCGCCACGCCGATGGCTGGGGCCCCACGAACCGCGAGCGTTTTTATCGCCTCACAAAGATGCTCGACCTCACGGCACTGGAGCTTCACTAATTTGCCGGGCAGTTCCCTCTGGTCAATAAGCTCCAGAAAACCATCCGCACTACCAACCCACTTGACTGCTTGAACAATCATACGTCACGAGTAGACTTTCCCTTCTCTGTAATCCTGCCAGGCCGGCTCAAATGCCTTCCTACCGCTCGGCATCGGCCTGGGTTTTACATTTCGGCAACGGAACAAGTCGGGCGAATCGCAGTCATACTCAACCTGCAATATCGAATTCCTCAACGCAGCGTTCTCAAGTTTGAATTTCAGAACGCCGCCGGTAGCCTTATTGATAATATCAGGGTGAATTCGGATTCCGTCCGAAGCCCGGACAAGGTGTGAGCCGCGAGAACCGCTGCCCTGCTCAAGCAGCTCCACAATCGCCTTTAAGTACGCAACACTGGCAATCGCCAAATGTTCTGCCTGAATTGCCCTTACAAGTCCCTGGGCATTTTGCGAATTGAAGCCCCTTTGTTGTATATCCTTGTAGAGGTTAACCGCCCCGTCAAGAGCCTTGCGGGCATCACTTAGCTCTCTTATGTGCCCTGCCGACTCTGTCATTCGGCCCTGAATTTCTTCCATCACTTCTTCGGGCACAAATCCGCATGAACTTTTGTATGCGTTTAGTTTGTCGAGCAAGGCAGTTATTTGTCGGTCGATTTCGTCTTGTTTGTCGGAATAAACCGGCAAATCACAGCCATAAACGTTTACGATATATTCCGCTGCCCGCAGGCCGCCTACCTGGCCGGCATTCAGCGCCGAACCGCCGGGGCGTTTAACGCCGTGGGTTCCGGCCATTTCGCCGATTACAAAAGTGTGCGGCATATTGGACTGCCACCATTTATCGACCGCAAAGCCACCGTTATTGTGCTGAGCACAAACCGCGATTTCAAGCGGCTCTGAATATAGGTCAATCCCGTTTTCTGTATAGATCTCGATGGCCAAAGGATTCATACGGCTGAGGCGTTCAATCGGCGTACTTTTCAACGCGCCGGCTTTTTTCAGATAATCGTACGCCTCCGGCTCAAGGTCATCGAGGCGAAAATTCTTCATAGACTTACTGCCCACTGGATTGTGCAAAAAGTCCATAAAGACACGTCTGCCCTTTTGAGTCTCATTAAATACGAGAATATCAATCAAAGATGACTGCGAATTCTCGATGCGCTGCGGGTCGAAAGGCCACTGATAACCTTTCAGGAAAATATCTGTCGCCATCTTTCTCATTGACGGGAAAAAGTCTGCCAGAAATTCTCGCTGGTCCCCGCCGTGGGCGTCGGTGCTGAAAACCCGCGGAATCGCCTGCATATAAGTGCCGGAGACGTTCCAGCGGAATTTTATGCTGGCAAGTCCGAACTGCGATTCGGTCAGATTCTCCGCGACTAAGCCGGCTTTGAAGGCAAGGCCGTGAATGCCAACCTGCCCTCTTGGATAAACGCTGGCTTTATAGAGTTCGCCCGGACCACCCGCCGCCAGAACAATATTTGAGCCAAAGAAAACATTTATGGCGTAATTCGATTCGGTGAGCTTTTTCTTGTCTACAGTCACAACACCCACGATGCGCTTGGATTTACCGCTGCCCACCGTGAGCAGGTGCGCGACTTCCTGTTGGTCATGTATCGGCACACCGTAGCGATCGAGCTGCTTTTGCAGACACTGGCTCATAAATCTGCTGCTCTTGGGGCCCGCGGATGTGGCACGTTCAAACGGGTCATTGTCTGTTTTGTAGCCAATAAAAGTCCCCATAGAATCTGTTGGAAATGGCACACCCAGTTGGACCAGGTGATAGAACTCACGAAGTGAGCCTATCGCCTCGGCAAGCGCCAGGTCGCCGTGACAGCAGCCAGCAGCGGTCAGAGTTTTTGCAAATTCTTCAGCGCTATCCGGCACATCGGGGCTGGTGCCGATCTTGTAATAGGTCTGCTTATCCGAGCCGCTCATCCGCGATGCGCCCAGACAGATCCCAGCAGTTATGACGGCGATTCTTTTTTCAGGATCGGGCACGCCCCTTTGTGACATGAATTCATACAAATGCACCGCACAATTCAGCCCCGCAGCACCGGCGCCGACTATGACAGTATTTACATGATGAACGTCAATTGTATGTTTGCCTGCTTTTATCACCCCCACTGTGCATATCCCTGTCAATAAAGATTGAAGTTTCTGCCGGTAACTGCGCTTATCTGCTCGATGCCGGCTTTGGCAAAGTCGATGCTGGGATACTTCCGCCGGCGCGAACGGTCTATCAACTTTTTAATCGCGGTCAATTCCTTAGCTAAAAGGTCGTAGTACTGCTCGTCAATGATTTTTTGCATGGCGGCCTTGTCAATCATACTGAACGAGCCGCCCAGCACCAGAACGCCGGCGTCAATATAATCGGGTATATTGCCGGCGTTTGTGCCGCCGGTGGGCACAAGGCTGATGGTCTTATGAATTGCCGGGTCGATGGCCTTGATAAAGCCGGGGCCGCCAAGCTGCTCAGCCGGGAATATCTTGCAAAGGTTCGCCCCTTTGGAAAACTGATCTATCACTTCAGTGACCGTACCACATCCAGGGATCATGGCTATGTCGCCGGCAAATTTTTTGTAGGTCCCGTCGCTGAAGTTGCCCGGCGAAACAAGAAATTGTGCGCCGGCATCCACACATCTATCGACCGTAGGCAGGGTGTTGTCGGGGTTCACCCTATTATAAAGGGCGAGCATTTGACGCGAATCAATCAGACTTGCGGCACCTGCGACAAAATCCGGCAGCTCAGCCCGCAAACGCTTGAGTTTCTCCAGAGGCTTTTTTATCCGACAGGTGACCTCCATATTGTTGACGCCGGCCTTTATAAGAGCCTGCGCTGTCTTAACAATGTCCAGTTTATCCTGATTGAATACGAGAATAAGCCCATCTCTTAGCAGCGTAGCAATTGTACCTTTTATATCCATATTTGGCACCTTCCAACCCACGGCATAACCCCGCCTGAAAGGCGGGGCTAAATATTTAGCCCCACGTTTCACGTGGGGTTTTTCATCCATCTTTACAATCTTCGCAGGTGAAAACCGCCGTCAACGTTAATTACTGTGCCCGTGCAGAAATCCAGTCTGCCTTCGGCGATTGCACCGACGGCTCTGGCGACATCTTCCGGCTGACCCCAGCGTTTAATCGGCGTAAGCCCCTCCGCGATCAATTTATCGTACTTATCTTTGACGGCGCTGGTCATATCGGTTGCTATAATGCCGGGGCTGACCTCAAACACGCCGATCCCGAACTCGGCAAGCCTATCGGCGTAAAGCTTTGTCATCATACTGACGCCGGCTTTACTTATACAGTACTCCCCGCGTGAGGGCGAGCTGGTGTATGCAGAGATTGAGCCGACATTTACGATCCGAAAAGTCCGGTCAGGGTGCTGCTTTTTCTGCTCGATCATCCAGTTAGCTACCTGCCGGGTCAAAAAATAAGGGCCTTTAAGGTTTATTGCCATAACCCTGTCGTAGCTCTCTTCTGTCGCCTCCAGAATATCCATCCGCTTCAGAGGCGCTACACCGGCATTATTTACCAGCAAATCACATCTGCCAAACCTGCTCTTGGTCACGTCAATTAGACGCCTGTGGTCCTCGCTCTTACTTATGTCACCCGGCACAAATTCACACCGTGCACCGAGCTGCTCGACCTCTTTCTTTACAGGCAGCGGGTCATGCTTAGCCCGGTTAATTGTCAAGTCATAACCCAGCGCTGCCAATTCTTTTGCGATGGCACGTCCTATGCCGCGTCCTGCGCCGGTGACAATCGCAACCGGTTTTTGTCCCATTTTTTGCACCCGGTAAAACCCCCGGTAAAACCGGGGGCTAAATAAGGTTGTATTTAGCCCCCCAATCCTTCGACTTGGCTCAGGACAGGTTTATTGGGGGGTTCTTGCCACAATTTATCGCGGGGCCTCATTCATTGTGTTCGTTTCAAAAATTCATTTATTTCTTTGGCCGCTTTCATACCGTCAGCGACGGCTGCAACTACTGTTGAAGGACCTCTTGTCAGGTCGCCGCCGGCAAAAACTCCAGGCCGAGACGTCGCCGTTGTCCCACCTTTTGTTTGAATAAGACCGTGCGCAAATTTCACGCCGGGTAGAACCTCGGCAATATTTTCAGGTGACACCTGCCCTATCGCTTCCACCACAACGTTCATATCAAGCTCGTACGCGCTGGATTCAATCAATTCCGGCCTGCGCCTGCCTGAGGCGTCCGGCTCACCCAGCTTAGTCGGACAGAGCTTTATGCCCGTCAGCTTACCATCACGCCGGATGTATTCAAGCGGCTGAGTCAATATCAGAAAGTGTACGCCCTCGTTCATCGCCCGGTCTCGCTCGCAGCTCCAGGCTGGCATCTCTTTGAACGACCGCCGATATATGACATAAACATCCCTGGCACCCAGACCCCTGGCAGTTGTCCCGACATCCATAGCGGTATTACCGCCGCCTATCACTGCCACCGATTTGCCAGCGAGGTCCAACCTGCCTCGCTCTTTGGCTGCTGCAAGAAACTCCATCGCTCCATACAACCCAGCAAGTTTTTTGTCATTTATGCTTTCGGATTCTGCCAGGCCCAGACCGATAAAGGCGGCGTCAAAACCCTCTGACATAATCACATCCAGATTGAAATCTGCGTCCAGCTCTCTGCCGAGACGTTTTATCAATCGGTCTCCAGGGACATCCGCAAATATCGCTGCAATCTCCCGTTTGAGCGAATCACTGTATCGGCCCGGCGGGATCGCAGATTCGATCAGGCCGCCAAGTTCGCGATTCTTTTCGAAGATCGTCACGGTATGTCCCGCCTCCAGCAGCCTGGCCGCACAGGATAGACCTGCCGGTCCCGCGCCAATTATAGCTACTCGCTTGCCGCTGGCTCTTTGCGGCACCCGCAGTTTCGACCAGCCGTTCTTGTTGGCCTTCTCAGCCAGATACCTCTGGATGTCGGCTATAGGCAACGGACTGTCACCGATGAATCGCTGCAGGCAGTTTCCCTGACACTGCTGCTCTACCGGACATAGCCAGGCACAAACCTCAGGAAAGACATTCGCCTGCCTTAAGACCTCATAAGCGGCTCGGTCGTCACCATCCAGGAACAGCCCTGTGAATTTCGGTATATCGACGCCCGCTGGGCACGCTAACCGGCAGGTCGGCTCCTGGCACTTGCGGCAGGTCTGCGCCAGCCTTGCCAGATTGTCTCTGTCGCTCATTCTGCCGAGTCTGAATATCGGCCCATATACCTGGTTGTCTCGCACTACGCAGCCGGTCATTCCGCCGTCGCGCATTATCTGCGTACAGGCGCTGCAGGCGACACAGACTTTCTCCGGGAACATTCTGCCGTGCGCTAGGATATCTTTAGCAAAATCCGGATATGCAAATGCCATTCGCCCGGCGCCGCCCAGAGTCACTAAGCCGCTCGCCTTATTCGCTGCCGCCACGTTGGCAAAAAGTGCCCGCAGCCAACTATAACCCGTGCCGACAATTGCGATGTCGGGAAACTGCTTTTGAATCTGCCCTGCGAGATTCATCAGCCTAGCGACACCAACCAGCGGATGTTCTGGCTCCTGATACCCGCCAACTATCGGCTCATTGAAAGGCCTGCCTATGTGCGGATTGTAATAGGGATTCGCCGCGGTGATATTTATCAGCTTAACGCCTCGCTGACTCAAAAGCTCAATCAGTTTCTTGGGCTCGGTCAGGTCCGGCTTTGTATAATCATCTTTGTCGACGCCCCAGCCGTATGGATAAGGTATGCCGTCATAAATACCCAGGCGCGTCACGATAGGTTTATCTTTGCCGAGCTCGCCGTGAATCTTATCTATAACTGCCAGCAAAAATCTGGTGCGGTTTTCAAATGCGCCGCGGTATTTAGCCCCGCAATCCCTCGACCCGGCTCGGGACGGGTTTATTGCGGGGTCCGTCGCCGTGCCGGCGACGGCTAAACGACAGGCAAGAAGCTCGTTTATGAGGTATCCATGACAGGACTTTACATCCACCGCATCAAAGCCGACTTCAAACGCGATTCTTGCCGCCTCGACATAGGCATCCTGAAGCTGGTCAAGATACTCATCAGTCACGATAGGCCAGTCGGGCGGTATTTTACTTTTGGCGCCCAGTTCGGGCGTCTTCTGCGGGAACATCGCGTCCCGATAAGGGTCACGCTGAACAATCATCGGCTGGGCAGCGTCAGGTCGACTGTACCTGCCCGAATGAGTCAGTTGCAGCACGATTACCGGCTTATGCTTTCGTCCGAGACTTTGGCGGGCAGCCTCGCGCATTTTCTTAACCATCGCCGCAAAACTATCTTTGTTGTTCTGGTTAAGCCACAATTGGCGTGGATTGGCCCTACCTTCAGGCACGACCGCTGTCGCCTCGCCCCAGATAAGGCCCGCCCCGCCGGCGGCGAATCTCTCGTATCGCCTGAGCGTAAGCTCAGTCGGTCGGCCCTGGGAATCGCCGTCGCACCCTTCCATCGGATGAACGGCCAGCGAATTGGATATGACGAAACCGCCCGCCTGGACAGGTTGAGCCAGAATCGAAACGTCCGCAATGGCATCAATCCGGACGCCCAGCCGCTCGGCCAACTCCTTCAAATCTGCAATACTACTTAGGTTGAATTCCCACATACTTTAGCGTACAGGGTTTAGCGTTTAGCGTACAGGAATGATTATACGCTGCACGCTGTACGCTCCACGCTATCTGCTGTTGCGTCCAGATCAATTACCGCACTTTCCGCCCGCAGTTTTCCTGCCAGGAACTTGCCCGTATAGCTTTTGTTGTTCTTGATTATTTCCTCGGGCGAACCTTTAGCTACCACTCTGCCGCCCGCAGCGCCACCTTCCGGACCTAAGTCTATTATATAGTCAGCCATCTTGATAACATCAAGATTGTGCTCGATAACCACCACGGTATTTCCCATATCGCACAGCCGCGACAGCACGCTTAGGAGGTTATCTATGTCGGCAAAGTGCAGCCCGGTAGTAGGCTCATCGAGCACGTAAAAGGTATGTCCGGTAGCAGCCTTTCCCAGCTCGGCGGACAATTTCACGCGCTGGGCCTCGCCGCCGGACAATGTGGTTGATGACTGGCCCAACTGCACATAGCCCAAGCCGACATCATTGAGGGTTTTCAGCAGCCGAAGAATGTTCGGAAAATTGCGAAAAAAATCAAGGGCGTCTTCTATCTGCATATCCAGCACATCGGCGATGTTTTTACCTTTGTAAGTGACCTGGAGCGTTTCCGGATTGTATCTTTTGCCCCGACAGGCCTGGCACGTGACATAGACATCCGGCAGAAAGTGCATCTCGATCTTCATTGTCCCCTGTCCGCGGCAGGCCTCGCAACGCCCGCCCTTGACGTTGAAGCTGAACCTGCCGGGCTTATAGCCGCGAATCTTTGCCTCGCGGGTCATACTAAACAGTCTTCTTATCTCGTCAAAAACGCCAGTGTATGTGGCCGGATTGCTTCGCGGCGTTTTGCCGATGGGCGACTGATCTATCTCTATAACCTTGTCGATTTGCGATGTGCCCAGGATGGCGTCGTGTTTGCCCGGCTTTTCGCGGGAGCTATAAAGCCGACGCCGCAGCGCCCGCAGCAGAGTCTGGCTGACCAGAGTGCTTTTGCCCGAGCCGGATACTCCCGTGACACAAATAAACACGCCCAGCGGAAACCTAACGTCGATGCTTTGCAGGTTATTCTCGGCAGCACCTCTTACCTCGATGCACTTTCGCAGATTGTACGGGCGTCTTTTTACCGGCAGCGGAATACGGCGAGCCCCTGAAAGATATTGACCGGTCAGCGACTCGGCGCAGGCCATTATCTGCTTCAAGCCGCCCTGGACGACGACTTCGCCGCCACGTGCACCGGCTGCCGGGCCGATGTCGATAATATGATCTGCGGTTCTTATGATGTCCTCATCGTGCTCAACCACAATCACGGTATTACCGAGCCGGGCCAGGCGTTTTAATATCCCTAACAGCCGATTATTGTCGCGCTTATGCAGCCCGATGGTAGGCTCGTCCAGAACGTAGCAGACCCCGACCAGACCGCTTCCAACCTGCGTAGCCAGGCGGATCCGTTGGGCTTCGCCGCCTGCGAGCGTGCTGCTTCTGCGGTCCAGCGTCAGATATTCAAGACCAACATCCACCATAAATCTCAGCCGGGCCTTTATCTCCTTCAATACCTGCTCGGCGATAATAGCCTTTTCCTGTTCGAGCCTGAGTTTGTTGAAAAAGTCCTCCGCCTTTTCCACAGAGAGCGTAGTAAGCTGATGAATATTCTTGCCCCCGACGGTTACAGCCACCGCTTCGGGCCGAAGGCGAGCGCCATCGCAACTACGGCAGGGCTGCTCCGAAAGATAGCCCGTCAGCCTGGTCTTAACGTATTCGCTCGAAGTGTTTTCCCACCGCCGGGCGAGATTCGGAATGACCCCTTCAAACCACATACCATATTTTTCCTCATCAGCAGGTGTCGTTCCGTACATAAGAATCCTTCGAGCGTCCTGGGGAATTTTCTCAAATGGAATCGACTTGCTGATGCCCATATTTCGGCAGAAGCGATTGGCCAGGCGGTTATAGAATATGTTCATCCTCTTTCCGCCTTTACGCCAGGCCTCGATAGCGCCGTGCTCCAGCGAGATAGATTTATCCGGAACGATGAGGTCGGGATCAAACTCCAGGACTCTGCCCAGGCCATCGCAGCTTTTGCAGGCGCCGTACGGGCTGTTAAAACTAAACAGGCGCGGCGACATCTCCTCCAGGCTGGCCTGTGGATGCTCCGGACAGGCAAATTTTTCGCTGTATATGACCTCCTGCCACCCGGCCTCTGGCCGGGAATTTAGAATTTCCAATTTAGAATTTCGAATTTCTGCCTCGGCCGGTGGTTCCTGCAGCAGCACCAAAATTATCCCGTCAGCCAGTTTCAGAGCCGTCTCCACCGAATCAGCCAGCCGAATACGAACGCCCTCCTTAATTATCAGTCTATCTACGACGGCAGCGATGTCGTGCTTTTTGTTCTTATCCAGGAGCGGAACATTTTTCACGTCATAAATTGCGCCATCAACCCGCACGCGAACAAAACCTTCTCGTTGTATGCCGGCCAAAATGTCTCTGTGCTCACCTTTTTTGCCGCGGACCAGCGGCGCACAGATTTGGACTTTCGTACCTTCCGGGCGGGCAAGAATTGAATCCACTATCTGCGTAGAGTGCTGACCGGTAATCTCCTTGCCGCATACCCAGCAGTGCGGCTGGCCCACGCGGGCAAAAAGAAGCCTGAAATAATCGTAAATTTCAGTGGTGGTAGCTACCGTCGAGCGGGGGTTGCTGCTGGCACTTCGCTGCTCAATGGCGATGGTGGGCGGCAGACCGGAAATATCCGCCACCGCAGGCTTTTGCATTTGTTCGAGAAATTGCCGGGCGTAGGCGCTCAGCGACTCGACATATTTTCGCCGGCCTTCTGCATAAATGGTATCGAAGGCGAGTGAGCTTTTGCCCGAGCCGCTTATGCCGGTGATAACGACAAGTTTATCACGCGGGATGCTCAGGCTGATATTCTTGAGGTTATGCTCAGCCGCCCCGGTTATCCTGATCACTTTTTCGCCCGCCTTTACCATACCGCCGTTACTCTGTGGAACATCCTGCAAAAATTCATATTGACGCAAACTAATAATTTTAACAGGCCTCCATAAAGAGGTAAAATGTTTTTATCGGCGATGTATGCAGACAAAAAGGTTACACGACTGGGATGTGTCTTATCCACAGGCAGTGGCTCTGCAGAAAGAGCTGGCCCAACAGGTGCAACAGATTCCGTTAAGAAATCGGCCAACGACCGTAGCCGGCCTGGATTGTGCTCTGAGCACCGATGGCCGCAGAATCATCGCAGCCGTGGTGGTTTTGCAGCACACGGAATCAACAGAGAGTCGGTTGGGACCAGCGAAGCTATCTGACTTCAAGGTCATCGAGACCACAACAGCTTCGCAAGAACTTGGCTTTCCCTATATCCCGGGTCTACTTTCTTTCCGCGAGTCGCCCGTCTGCATCGCGGCTGTAGAAAAGCTCAAAATAGAGCCGGACGCTTTTATCATCGACGGCCAGGGCGTCGCCCATCCGCGTCGATTCGGCATAGCGTCACATCTGGGGCTATTTTTCGACAAACCAACCATCGGCTGCGCAAAAAGCAGATTGACCGGCAGCTTTGAAGAGCCAGCACGGGAAAAAGGTGCGTACAGTCCGCTGAAAGACAACCAGTCCGCTGGGGGACGCCTTACGGCGGAAGTTATTGGCGCTGCTGTTCGGACACGCACCAACGTAAAGCCGGTCTTTGTCTCCGTGGGCAATAAGTGCCTGTTAAAAGACGCGATTGATGTTACTCTGGCCTGGACGACTAAATATCGCGTGCCCGAACCTACCCGCCTTGCCCACCAAATGGTAAGCAAGTTGAAACGCGAAGCGTGAGGCGAGGGAACGAGGGATGTCGGACGAGGGACGGTTTAGCCGTCGCCGGAACGGCGACGACGGACGACTGATGACAGACAAAAATATTTAGCCCCGCAGTTTACTGCGGGGTTCACTACCACTTGTGCTTCTTGACGCAGGCGAGAATCTTCTGGGCACATTGCAGTGCAGCCAAGCCTTCCTCAGCGCTTACCTCCGGCTTTAGACTTTTGTCCACACAGCAGCGCAAAAAGGCCTCCTGCTCAAGGCGGACCGGCTCTTTGTCGTCAATGACCAGCTCTTCAATGTGCAGTAGGTCCGGCCAATTGACTGTGGTCCAGTCAAAATCGCCTGACGCCTTATGCTGTTTTATCCACTGGACCACATCGATATTCGGAGCAGCCTTGATGACGGTGCCAGTTTTTCGCAGAAAGTCCACGCTCAAATAGCCCTGGCGACTGAATACGCGAATTTTCCTTTCGGTTTTCAAAGCCAGCCTGGAGGCGGTGATATTGGCCACGCAGCCGTTGGCAAAGACAATCCGCGCGTTGCAGATATCCTCGTGCTCTTCAATGACAGCCAGGCCGTAGGCGTCTATCTTTTTAATTTTGCTGCCGGCCAAAGAGAGAATTATATCGATATCGTGGATCATTATATCCAGCACCACGCCCACGTCGGTTGAGCGGAACGGATAAGGACTGATGCGGTTGGCCTCAATAAACTTAGGCTCGATATTCAGGCGTTTCATCGCCCGTACCACCGGATTGCAGCGCTCGGAGTGGCCTACGGCAACAACCGTATCATAGCGTCTGGCAAGGGAGACGATTTTCCTGCCCTGGCTGACATTGCCGGCCAGAGGCTTTTCAATCAGCACGGGAATCCCTTTGCGAATAAAAATTGTCGCCAAGTCGAGGTGGTTGACCGTCGGGGCGGCTATGGTTACTGCATCCACCCGATCCACGATATCCTGGCAGGAACTTGCAGCCAGGCAGTTATATTCGCCGGCCAAGCGCTGCGCTTTGTCGGGGTCTATATCAACCACGGCGACAAGCTCACTCTGAGGCAGCTCGTGATAGACCCTGGCGTGTATAGCCCCCATTTTGCCTGCGCCTATCACCGCAGTTCGGAGCCGGCCAACCGCCGGATTTTCGATTTTCGACTTTCGACTTTCGACTTCCATCCCTTTAGTGTCTAAACAGCTCCAGGTATCTGCCAAAACGGTGCTGGCTGCTCTTGGTAATCATATCGATCATAGCCCGAACATTCTCATCAAGCCCATCCTCTTGCGCCAGCGCCTTGGCATTTTCCAGCAGTGCACCGCCCTGGCGATAGAGTTTTCTGTAGGCCTCGAAGATCTGTCGTTGCTGCTCCTGCGAGAGACCTGCCCGCACCAGGCCGCGCTTGTTGACGCCCCGAACTTTTGACGGATAATGCCCGCTGACGGTGAGAAACGGCGGAACATCCTTATTAAGACCGGCCAGGCCCGCGGCATAGCACCATTTGCCGACAGTGACAAATTGATGCAGCATAACCACGGCACTGAGCCAGACGCCGGTCTCTATCTTGCAGTGCCCAGCTAACTGGCAATAGTTGCTCATAATGATCTTATCTTCAAGCACACAATCGTGTCCAACGTGCGCACCAATCATAAGCAGATTGTCATTTCCGATCCTGGTTGCTTTGTCCGGATAAATGCTCGGATGGATGGTCACTTGCTCACGAATAATATTATTATCGCCTATCACCAGGCCCCCAAGCTCGGCATCCGGCGCTAAACCCAATATTTGCGGCTGACAGCCAATCGTACAGTTGGCGAAAAGGTGATTGCCTTTGCCAATGTGGACATTTTCTGCAATCACCACGTTAGCATCCAGAACCGTGCCGGCGCCGATGGTTACTCCGGCATCGATGACACAATTGGGGCCGACCGCGACATCATCGGATAGTTGAGCGCTGCCATCGATAACTGCGCTGCGATGCACCCCGGCCATTTTTTTCGCGCCTTTCATTGCGGACAAAAATCAAACCTCCTATACCAAACCGCGTACCTGGTCATACTCTCTCATCATCGACAAGCATGAATCTAATTTGCGCTTCCGCGACTAGTGTTTCACCTACCGCCGCCTTACACTGGCACTGGGCGGTTCTTCTCCGCAGCCTGACGGTCTCCGCGGTAAGGATGAGCTGGTCGCCTGGGACAACAGCCTTGCGCAGCTTTACGCCGTCCATGCTCAAAAGCACCGCCAGTTTGCCCGTATGTTCCAGCCTTTGCGCAAACAGTAGTCCCGACACCTGCGCCATCGCCTCGACAATAAGAACGCCGGGCATAATAGGGGTGCCGGGAAAATGACCCTGGAAGAACTGCTCGTTGAAGGTGACATTCTTAATGCCCTTTATGCGAGTATCCCCTTCAACCTCGATAATTCTATCCACCAGCAAAAACGGATATCTGTGCGGCAAAATCTTTTGAATCCTGCGGATATCCAAGACCGCATCGGTGCCGAACGTAGCGAACCGGTCTTGCCGCTGGGCCATCTCATACAGCTTTCTTACTAATTTCTGATTCAGCGTATGGCCGCTCTTATAGGCGACAATCCTGCCCTTGACGGCCCGGCCCACCAGCGCCAGATCGCCGATCAGGTCCACAATCTTGTGCCTGACACACTCGTTAGGAAATCGGTAGCTGTTCTTAATAGGCCCGTCCGAACTTATGACCAGAAGGTCCCGCGGACCAACGTGCATGCCCATTCCGCGAGCTTGAAATTGTTTGGCTTCGACTTCCAGGAGAAAAGTGCGGGCGGGCGCCAGATTCTTCTCAAAGCTCTCGGGCGTAAGACGATAGCTGAGAATCTGCCGATCAATGCCGGTGTGACCGCCGTAATCGAGGTCGTAAGTGATGTTCAGTCCGTCGTCGGCGTACGGCAGGGCGTAAATTGAGGCATCGCCGGCGGTAATACTAATCGGCTCAGTGATAACAAATTCCTTGCGGCGGACTTGCTGTTCTACGACGCCGGCCCGCTTCAGTGCTCGCACATACTCAATACTGCTGCAATCAGGGGCCGGCAGCTCCGAGCCGTTCACTTCTACGACAACATTGTCAATCTCCAGGGCATTTACTGCCGCCAGACAATGCTCGACAGTTTCTACGCTGACAGGCCCCTTCTTTATGGTAGTGCGGCGGCTGCGCTCGGCAAGATTCGGTGCTACCGCGGGAATCCGCACCGCCTCCGGCACGTCCGTGCGCACAAAAACCACGCCCGTGTCTATCGGGGCAGGGCGAAAAACCACCTTCGCCTCCTTTCCCCCAAATAGACCTCTGCCGGCGATCCTCGCCTCACCGCTTATTGTCTTTTGCAACTTCAAGCTCTTCCATCCTCTTGGCTAGTTGCTTTAACTGCTCAGCAAACTTCGGCAATCGCCTGGTCAAGCCGGCTATCCGCAGGGCCTCTCTTATATCCATAGCAGGCACGCCTCCTACTTGTTGCCCTGCTGGGATGCTGCCGATGACCCCGGAGCGAGCCGCAACTTGTGTGCCGTCACCGATTTCTATGTTGTCTGCCAGGCCAACCTGTCCGCCTAACACGACGCCGTCGCCCAGCCTGCAACTGCCGGCAATACCGACCTGTGCAACTATCAGACAGCACTTGCCAATAACCACATTATGAGCGATCTGCACCAGATTATCTATCTTTGTGCCCGCTCCAATTATGGTATTTCTGAACTTGGCCCTGTCAATGCAGCAGTTTGCCCCAATCTCGACAAAGTCCTCAATAACCACGCCGCCATTGTGCGGAATCAGTTGATGCGCACCGTTGATAAATGTATACCCAAAACCTGTCGAGCCAATAGTAGTATTCGCCTGTATAATTACGTTGTTACCAATGCAACAGTTGTGGTAAATCACAACGTTGCTATCCAATCGGCAATTCTCACCGATTTTCGACCACTGCCCTATTTTACAGCCGCTGCTGATCACTGTATTTAGCCCGATTCCCACGTCATCCTCAATTACCACGCCTGCGCCAATAGAAGCCCCCTTGGCTATCTGGACATTCTGCCCGACCTTGGCGGTCGGATCAATCCCCTCGACCGGGGGCTTCAATTTGGGGGCAAAGACCTCTAACGTCTTTATCAGGGCCGCGTTGACGTCCTGGACAACCAACTGTGGGACGCTCAATCCATCCAGACGTTTGCCGGTGATAACCGCCGCTGCCCGTGAGTTTTCAAGGGCCGCTAAGTGCTTGTCACCCGTGACAAAGGTAACATCGTTGTCTAAGGCGGCTTCTATCGGCCCGACAGCGGCGATTTCTTTGCCCATTTGATCGGGTCTGGCCACCACCTCAGCGCCAATCCGCTTTGCCAACTGTGCAATTGTCAATCCCATAAATGCTCAATAGTAAATAGTCAATTCTTGGCGTCCAGCCGGGCCGTTACCTCGTCGGTGATTTCCGGACAGCCGCCGCTATAAAGCAGCTTGTGCGTACTAAGAGTCAGCATAAGCTCATCCCCGCTGGCGGAGGGAAACTCCGGCTCCTGCTTGTCAAAGACCATATCCAGGCCCTTCCTCTCGGCCAGTTCCTTGACTATCTGCAGAACCTCTTGATAGACCTGCTCGGTCCACCGCTGGTCTTTTAGCGACCTTTCCTGCTTGAGGTACTGCTGACGAGCATCCAGCTTAGCCTTTTTTTCCAGAACGTCCTGGTATTGCTTCAGATGGTCGGGACTTCCTGGCTTTAGGGTCTTCAATCCCGCTTCATCAGCCTGTATCTGCTTGGAAAGCTTCTCCAGCTCCAGCATGGCTGTATTATACTCGGCCATAGCTTCCTGTCTGTACTTGGCGTTGCGATTGCACTTGCGGAAAACCTCGCGCACGTTGACCACGCCGATCCTGGCGGAGGATTGCTCCGGTTTTGGCTGAGCCAAGCCCTGGTAGCCCACCGACAAGATAATCGCACCTGCCAAACAACTCAAAACGATAGCTGTTCTAATCCTCATAACGTTTCCCTTCCAGATTTTTGCCCGTTTCAATTCGGTAGTTTAGCAGTCGCCGGCACGGCGACTGGCAACCTGACTAAAATAGCCTTCCTATCGAGAAACTGAACACCTGTGTTTCGTCATCGTCATCTCTCTTCAGCGGGGCGGCAACTTCAAATCTCATCGGCACCGGCCCAAACCAGTGAGGTATCCGTATCTGTATGCCCGTGCCCAGCGACATACGATAGCGACCGGTCTCAACCGTTCCGCTGTCGAAGAAGAATAGGGCATCGAAGTTCTCGCCTATCAAAGGCACGGTTACTTCGGTGCCAGCCAGAAATACCCAGTCACTGCCTATGGGGTCTTTGCGCTGCGCCAGACCTGCTGGGACATTTGTCTGCAGACCTCTGGGACTAATGCCCCGATACTCAAAACCCCTGACGCCGTAAGTGCCCGTGCCGCCGGCGTAGAATTTTTCGAAAGGCGGCGCATCGTGTATAACGGTTGTGCCCGCCCGCACCCTCACTGCCAGCACCGTTTTCCGCTCCAGCAGGTCCTGGTACAGCGTGTTATACCACACATACGAACCGCCAAGCACACCGAAGGTGTGGTCACCTGCAACCTGCTCATAATCGGCGTCAAAAACATGCCCGGTGCTCGGATCGTAGATGTCGTCAATGACACTTCTTCCAACGCCAAACTTAATGCCCAGCAGCAGGTTATTGCCTTTAACGTCTCTGATCTCCCGCGGGGCGTCAAACTCAAGACTTTTGACATCCACATTTTCGACCCGCAGCCCTATACTTCTGCGCCAGCGGTCTTGGAAGCGCTGTTCAAATCCAAGATAGCTGCGCAGCCGGCCCTCTCTGTAGCTCTCTCTGTACCGCTCGAAGCTCGAGCCTGCCACATCGAGGCTGACGGGCCGGTCCCGCCAGTACGGATCACTGAAACTGATCGAATAAACACTGAGTTCTGTTCCGGGCTGAAACCCAATTCTCATTCTCTGCCCGGCACCTCTGAAGGCCTTCATAGTAATAAACTCGCCCAGGCTTTCGGGCCAATCGGTAATGTCGAAATTGCGCTGCTCGTAAATCAGTTGACCGATCATGCCGTAGTCGCTGCTCACGCCGACGCCCGGATTGATCCAGCCGGTCGTGCCCTCCTTAATATCGACCTTCGCATCCTTTTGATCGGGCGTGCCGCTGGCCGGGGTGATAGGCCTGATCATCACCTCCTCGGCAAGTGTCGCCCTTTGCACGTATTTTTCTAGGATTCCGTTTCCCTGCTTAGGCGCGATATCAGCATTATACAATAGGCCGGGCGTAAAGCCGTACTCGTCCAGGACGTGACGAATAGCCTTGTCGTGCACCATCTCATTGCCAGTTATCTCGACCTGCCCGATCCGAAATTGGTTGCCCTCGATAATGGTAAATTCGATGTTGACCACATCCGGACCCACTTCCGGGCAAAACCTGGGCTTGTGCTGGATGTCAGCATCCACGAATCCCTTCTCGCCGTAGAGCTTGAGCAGGCGCTGCGTATCGGCAGCCGCCTTACGTTTAATGTAGACCTGTCCGGGCGTCAGCTCCAGCCGCGCACGCAGGGTATCGTCATCAAAGTACTTGTTGCCGGCAAAGAGGATTTTCTCGATGCGATAAGCCGGCCCCTCTTCGATCACGAAAGTTAGATGAACTCCACTTTTATCGTCGGTGAATTCGGTCTGTGCTGTTATCTTGTAATCGAGAAAGCCCTTTTCATAATAGAAGTTCTCCAGCTTGACCACATCTTCTGCCACCGCCTCTTGGGTGTAATAGAAAGGCCAGTAGAACCAGTTCTTTTGCTTTATCTTGGTGACCTGTCTGAGCGTGTCGGTTTTAATAGCCTTGTTGCCGCTGAATTTCACTGATGCGATCCGCACCCTGGGCCCTTCATCGATGGTATAGAGCACCTGACCTGCCGGCAACTTTTCCCAGTCCAGCGTCACTTTAACAAAGGCAAAGCCGACTTTGCGGTAAATCTCCTCTATGATTCTTCTGCCGGCTTCAGCCAGCACGGGATCAAGGCGGTCGTCAACCTTAAAGTCCAGTCTTTGCCCGAGAACCTTAGCCTTATAGTGCTGGTTGCCGACAAATTCAATCGACTTAACGACGTTGTTTGGCGACGACGCGGAGCTGCCCTGTTTAGCCGTCGCCGACCCGGCGACGGACCCCGCAGTGGCGTAAGCCATCCCGGCGATAAACTGCGGGGCTAAATATCGCCCCGCGAGTGCATAACCTGAACCCGATGATAACACCGATATAAAAGCGATAAGAATTGCATTAGGCATCTGGCATCCTGTAATTCAGAATCTAAAATTGAGAATTGAGAAGTAAAAATTCTAAATTCTAAATTCTAAACAGCATCGGGCATCCGACCAATCACCGAGTCAGAAGGGCACCGCTTCCTGGCCTACCGCCGAGTAGTTCTCAAACCGCATGATGTTCTTCCTGAAGGTGAGCTTCACGGTGCCGGTCGGGCCATTGCGCTGCTTGGCAATTATAATCTCAGCCGCATTCTCGTCACCGTTACCGTCTTCGCTGCTGCGGATGGTAGTACCTTGCCTGTCACTAAGCTCAAGCCGCTCAGAACGCCGATAATAATCTTCCCGGTGCAGCATCATCACGACGTCAGCGTCCTGTTCGATGCTGCCACTTTCACGCAGGTCACTCATCCTCGGGCGGTGATCCTCTCTACCTTCAGGAGCGCGATTCAACTGGCTGAGTACCATAATGGGAATGTTCAGCTCGCCCGCCAAAGCCTTCAGGTATCTTGAAATGGTGGTGATTTCCTGCTGGCGCGACTCGACTCTGGTGCCGGCGTACATCAACTGCAGATAGTCTACGATTATGCATCGTATATCATGCAGATTCTTGAGCCTGCGGGCCTTAGCCCGAAGCTCCAAAGGGCTCAGCAATGATGTGTCATCTATATAAATAGGAGCCTCATATAAATCGCCACAGACTGACTTGAGTTTTTCCATGTCCTCTGTGCTGAGCATCCCTTTTCTGATCTTCTGGCTATCAATCTCGCTGTTGCTGCACATAAATCTCTCGGCGAGCTGCTGCCTGCTCATTTCCAGCGAGAATATCGCTACTGGCACCTTTTCGACCACTCCCAGATATTCGGCAATATTGAGCGCTAACGAGGTCTTGCCCATGCTTGGGCGGCCGGCGAGAATTATCATCTCGCCGTTCTGCAAGCCGCAGGTTAAGTCGTCAAGCGCATAATAGCCGGTTGACAAGCCCGTGACATGTCTGCCTTCGCGCTTCATTATCAAATCGAACGCCCGCGTGACCAGGTCTTTCAGGACACTGACAGAACCCCTTACGTTCTTATCCGTAATGGTAAATATCCGACGCTCCGCCTGGTCCAGCTTTTCACTGGCCTCGCCGCTCTCATCGTAGGCGTCGTTGAGGATTTCGCTGGCAACAGCGATCATCTCCCGCAACAGCATCTTCTCTCTGACTATTCCGGCATAATACGTAACGTTGGCCGCAGAGGGCACAGATTCCATGATCTTAGCCAGGTACTCCACTCCGCCTATGGCTTCGAGCTGCTTACGCTTCTCCAGCTCGTCGCGCAGCAGCACCCCGTCGAGAGCCTCACTGGGATTTTTTTCGTATAGAGCAATCACCGCATCGAATATCATCTGGTGCTCGGGTCGATAAAAAGCTTGCCGCGAGAGATGTTGCAGCACCTCTGCGATGCAGACCGGGTCGATTATCATTGAGCCCAAGACCGCCGCCTCTGCCGCCAATGATTCGGGCATACTGCGGCCCACCGTGAGTTTGCCGTTGACATCGGACTTGGCGTGAATCGTCCCCTTCAGTTCAACCGTCCGGGTTCTTTGCTCACCTGCCATGGCGCGTTGGCTCCATCAAGTAGCGTCCATCTGCGGCTGCTGGTCCGCCGGATGGGAGAGGGACTGGTCCGCCTCGGGCACTACGGTCACCTTTACCTGGGCGGTTAAATCGTCGGCAAACTTGAGCGTCACCGCGTGGGTTCCGACGTGCTTTATATGTTCGGGCAACTGCACTAGTTCGTCCGCCACTTCGAAGCCCTGCGCCCGCAGGTTGGCGGCTATCTGACTGTCGCTAACCGAGCCAAACAGAATGCCCTGCTCGTTAGCCTTGGCGGCGATGACAGCCTCTGCGCCCTCGACCGCCTTGACGGCCTGCTCCAGCCGACTACGATCATGCAGCCGCTGCTCCACCCGCTCGGCTTTCTGCTGAGCTATGGCCTTGATATTGGCCTCGGTCGCCATCTTTGCCAGGCCCTGCGGCAGCAGATAATTCCTGGCATAACCCTCCTTGACTTCCACTACATCGCCCAGCCAGCCCAGTCTCTCAATATCTTCGCAAAGTAGAACCTTCATAACGATCTCCTGGAATATCGAATGTCGAACAAGGAATTTCGAAGTTCGAATTTGGACGTTCAATATTCGATATTCTTTTAGGCCGTAAACGGTAGAAGCGCCATGTACCTGGCACGCTTAATGGCTGTCCTGGCTTTTCTTTGACAGCCGGCACAATTGCCGCTGCGCTTGCGTGAGTATATCTTGCCGCGACTGGTCAAAAGCTTGCCCAGGGTCTCGACGTCTTTGTAGTCGATATACTTCACGCCGTTTCTGCAAAAACGACACTGCGTCTGCTCCCGAGCGCCGGGAAAACTCGGTTTCCTACTGGTTCCTCTATCCTTTGGTATCATATTGCCCTCTGAAGAATGTCCAATTTCGAGCAAGGAATCTTGAAATTCGAAATTCGATATTCCTTGTTCGATGTTCGTGATTCTTGCCTGTCCTCAAAATGGTATATCGTCCGCGGGTCCATCCTTGTCCTGAGCCCCGTCGAAGGAATCAACGCCTGCCGACTGGGCTCCCGCAGCCCTGCCCTGAGCCTGGTCGAAGGGGCGGGGCGGCTGCTGCGCACCTGGCCTGAGCGAAGTCGAAGGGTCAGAAACTGCCCCCTCAGCAGGCTGCTCTGGCTGGCTGGACCCGGCATCAGCGGCGCCGGGCAGAAATTGAAAGTTCTCCACCGTAACTCTATGCTTACTGCGCTTGGTGCCGTCCTGAGCAGTCCAACTGTCGAAGGTAAGCCTGCCCTCGACCAGAATTAGCCTACCTTTCGTAAGATACTTATTTATGTTTTCTGCCTGCCGACCGAACGCCCTGCAATCTACAAAGCAGGTCTCTTGGCGTTGCGCGCCGTCGGCGGCAGTCCATCGGCGGTTTGTCGCCAGCCCGAAATCGACTACAGCCGTCTGGTTGGGCGTATACGAAAGCTGCGGGTCACGAGTCAGATTGCCCATCATCACAATTCTGTTAAACCCAGCCATATTCGGTCTCCTCGAACTATGAAGAATATCGAATGTCGAACAGAGAATTTCGAATTTCGAAGTTCCATATTCATTATTCGATATTCGTTATTGATTATTCGACCTGTTCCTGCTTTGCCACTTCGGGCTGGGGCGGCGAAGCCTCGACAACGGCAGGCAGGGCCCCGCTCTTGTCTTCGACAAGAAGACGCGGGGGTTCCGGCGTCGGCACTTGCGCGGGGCCAGCAGCGGCGGACTGGTCCGCCGGACGTGCAGCGGACTGACTAAGCTGCTGTTCAATCTGCTCAGCCATGTGCTTGTCGGCTCTTAAAATCAGGACACGCATAATCCGCTCCGACAGCCGAACATCCCTTTCGATGTCACCAATTTTGCTGCCGTCCGCCCGGAAGTAACAAAGGATGTACGTGCCCCTGGCTTTGTGATTGATCTCGTAGGCCAGCTTTTTCTCGGCCCATTTTTGCAGGCAAAGGACTTCCACGTCGGCCTTTTGCAGGATGTTTTTGATGGTGGCCATGACCCCATCCCAATCAGAGCCGGCCAAGCCCGAGTCAATCAGAAACATCGCCTCGTATAATTTAGTTGTCGCAGTGTTCAAAGTCTATTACCTCCCTTATTAACTGAACTTTTGCAAAATTGAGATTAGGCACACTTTGAAAAGGAAAAATTTGTTGTCTTATTTTTCCTTTTCAAACATTAACTACTTGATAGATAATTACTTAGCTCGATTATTTAAGGAAATCAAGAAACGGATTTCCTTAAATAATATGTGCCTAATCTCCATTTTGCAAAACTCTTGTTATTATCATTCAGCCCGACTGTTAAACTTATTCATAGCAGCCTCTATGCCGAACTCAGCCCAACAAAGTACGGCATCTTTAGCCCTGTCGATCGCCTCTTGCAGCAGCGGCTCCTGGTCCTGACCGGCCTTATCGAGGACGTAATCATAGGCATCCTGACCGCCGCTCTGGCCTATGCCCAGGCGACAGCGGGCGAACTGGTTGGTGCCCAGCTTTTCTATGATGTCGGCCAGACCGTTATGGCCGCCCGCTGAGCCTTTCGCTCGCAGCCGAATCCTGCCCGGCTCGATACTCATATCGTCAGTTACTACCAGTAAATCCCGCAGGGGCAGCTTATAGAAACCCACGGCGGTCGCCACCGCTTGGCCGCTGCGATTCATAAACTGCCACGGCTTCAGCAATATCAACTTTTTATCTGCCAAGTCAGCCTCGCCGAACCGGGCACTGAACTTTCTACGTCCGACTTTTACGCCCAGCGTCTGAGCCAGCGAGTCTATCACCATAAAGCCAAGATTATGCCTGGTGCCGGCGTATGCGCTGCCCGGATTGCCCAGACCGACGACCATTTTAATTTGAGCCATTGCATCAATTTTATACTGCCGTAAGGCATCCCCAAGCGGAAGGCCGGTTAGGCAGATTCTTCCTCCTCTGCTTCTTTCTCTTTAGCGCGTTCGGCTTCACCTATAACCTCAGGGGCAACCGGGGCTTCGGCTTCTACTTCCTCGGTTGTCTTGGCGACAGCGACCAAGCTACAGCCGGCAATGAGCATCTCGGGATCACTTACCAGCTTGACCTCCGGCGGAAGCGTAACATCGCGGGCGTGCAATGTATCGCCCACATCCAGGTCTTTGACCGAGACGACGATAGAAACCGGGATGTCGGTTACCTTGCACTGCACTTCCAAACGGTTGCTATGCTGCTCGACGACGCCGCTGTGTTCCGCGCCTTTGGCGGTGCCTTTAAGCTCGATAGGCACTGTTACGGTGACGGTCTCAGTCACATCCACACGCATCAGGTCTGCGTGAATGACGTTTTTGCCCAGATGGTCGTACTGCACGTCCTTGACAATTACCTTTTGTGGCTTTTTATCGAGCTGCACATCTATCAGCCGATGCCCGTGGTGGAGCTCTTCCAGGAAATCGTGGGCATCTAAAGAGATAGCGACCGGCTCTTTCTTGTGCCCGTAGACGATAGCTGGTATTCGGCCCTGCTTACGCACCTTTTCTGCTGCCCTTGAGCCGGTTCCTTGCCGGATTTCTGCCTTCAGTTGCAGCGTTTTTCCCATAACGTTCTCCATGTTTAGGACCCCGCAATGCAATTGCGGGGCCAACCGGTTAGCCCCGCCATCACTATGGCGGGGTTAACCCTGATTGATTGAACAGACTGCTAACGGATTCATCTCTATGAATTCTCTTTATCGCCTCGCCCAACATACCCGAGACGGTTAATACGTTGATATTGCCGAGCTTTGCCGCTCTATCATTCAACGGTATGGTGTCGGTGACCACAATCTCTTCTATCGGTGCCTGGGTAAGTCTCTCCAGCGCCTCACCAACCAGGACTCCGTGTGTGGCCCCGACGTATATTTTTGCTGCTCCCAGCTTTTGGAGCAGATTAGCCGCACTGCAAATAGTGCCGCCTGTGGCAATGATATCGTCGCACATCAAGATGTTTCTACCTTTGACCGCACCGATCACCTCCTCGGCGACCACTTCTTTGCCGCTCAACCGCCTTTTGTGCACGATCGCCAAGTCGCCGTTTAGGTGTCCGGCGTACCTTGCCGCCAGCTTAATGTTGCCGACGTCCGGGGCAACGACCGTCAAATCAGGTATCTTTTTGTCTTTGAAATACTTGCTCAGTACCAGTTGACCGCTGAGATGGTCGACCGGTATGTCGAAAAATCCCTGCAGTTGATGTGCGTGCAGGTCAATAGTCAGAACTCTGTCTGCTCCGGCGGTAGTAATAACATTTGCCACGAGCTTTGCAGTTATCGGCACGCGGCCTTCGTCTTTCCTATCCTGGCGAGCATAACCAAAATAAGGGACAACCGCGGTGATACGCCGAGCACTTGCCCTTCGCAAACAATCCAGGTAAATCAAAAGCTCTACCAGGTTCTCGTCGACCGGCTCACAGACTGACTGCACCACAAAGCAATCTCTGCCGCGAACGTTATCCTCTACCCTGACCAGCTTCTCTCCATCCGGAAATTTGCTGATCTGGGCGCCGCCCAGCGGGATTTCCAGATACTTACAGACCTCAGCAGTCAGTGCCGGATTACTGCTGCCCGAGAATACCTTAAGGCTGTCGCTAAGAAACATTCCTTTATTCTTTACGCCCAAGTTCATCTATGCTCTCCTGTGAGACTACGGTGCCCGCGGCTATGTGTGAGCCATCCTTTAATACAAGCGGCGCTATAAGTATTGCGCCTGAGCCGATGTAGCAGTTATCGCCTATACAAGTCCTATTGACCTTGTGGCCGTCGAAATTCGCGGTTATCGAGCCGGCGCCGACGTTTACGTTCCGCCCCACATCCGCATCGCCGATGTAGCTGTGGTGTCTTGCACGCACGCCCTCAGCCAGAATCGAGTTTTTAATCTCACTGAAGACTCCCAACACTACGTCCTTTTCCAAGACCGTGCCGCTTCTTAGATAAGCGAACGGCCCGATTCGACAGTCTCTGCCGATTTCTACGTCGCCGTGAATGTACGTGAACGGCTCAATCACTGTATCCAGACCAATCGTAGCTCTGGCGTCGATCCAGGTAGTGTCGGGGTCAACGATAGTAACGCCGTGATCCATCAGCTCTTGCTGAATCCGTCGCTGCATAATCTTACTTGCCACGCTCAGTTGTGCCCTGCTGTTGACGCCTACCGCCTCCTCGGGCCTGACCGCGGTAACCGCCACCACTTTGTGGCCGGTGGCAATAATACGCGAGACGGCATCGGTCAGATAATACTCGTGCTTGACGTCATCCGGTTCGACCTGCTCGGTGGCATCAAAGAGGATTTGGTTGTTGAACAAGTAATAGCTGGGATTTACCTCGCGGATAGCCAGTTGTTCTCTGGTGCAGTTGGCATCTTCCACAATGCCCTGGATATTGCCGTACCTATCGCGGACTATTCGCCCGTAGCCGGTGGGGTCGTCCAGAACGGCGGTAGCCAATGTCGCCGCCGCCCGCTCCATCTCGTGCTTTCCTATGAGTGTGCTGAGCATCTCGGCTCTAACCAGCGGCCCATCACCGCACAGAACCAGCGTCTGGCCCTGGAAGTCTTTCAGATACTGCTTGCACGATAGGACCGCGTGGGCGGTTCCTCGTTGCTCAGTCTGCTTGACCCAAACAACGTCGTCCGTGCCTTGGAACGCCTCTTCGACCTCGTCGCCGCCAAATCCGACGACAACGTATAGCTTCTGGACACCGACCCCCCGGCAGGCATCCAGAACGTAGGCAAGCATAGGCCTCCCGCACACCTCGTGCAGCACCTTCGGCAGTTGCGTATTCATCCGGCTGCTGACTCCCGCCGCCAGTATTATCGCAACTCTCTCAGCCATCGCACTTCCACCAATTCTGCTTTTTGAGTTTTAATTTTTCATTTATCCAATCTACCCGGCCAGGACTCGAACCTGGAATGGGAGGACCAAAACCTCCTGTGTTACCATTACACCACCGGGTACTAAATTGACAATTTACGATTTTCAATTGGGTACCACTTTTCTGCATAGTTCTGCCGTAGCGAGGCTTGCCTGTTATCAATAGTCAATATTAAATAGTCAATAATCAATTTGTCTGTCACGGAGGCCCTACTGTGCATTGGCCCGGCTGGGCTCTGTCGGAGGCTTGAGTCAACCACGCCGTGATTCTGCTGACCCCGAAGAAATTGACTACTTACTATTTTCAATTGACCTGCCCTTGGCGGCCTGCTTCTAAATAGTCAATTTTCAATGGCAAATAGTCAATTCCCGAATCGGCCCCGTGCGACAGAGTATTCTCAACGGCAGAACTATACCAGGTCCGTTCACACGAATCAACTGTTTTTTGCGGAAAAAATGACAGGGTAAAGGAACGCCAAAGCCGTGCAGAAAAAAACGCCTTTTTATTTGACAGCCTCTGCTTTGCGTTCGGTCATTTCAAAGGTAATAACCCCGTGCGTCTTTATAGATACCGTTGCAGCACCAGCCTGCATCTGTCCGGATAGATCCTGGGTAATTTTACTGCGCACTATTTGGCCCGTTGATTCTTTTATCTCTATCTGGCCAAGCCGTTTTCCTGACATGTCAAACTTCATCTTCACGGCAGCATCCTGTAGTGCCTCAGGATTCGATCTTACGGTCGTAGCGGCTTCAATAATTGCTGAGCCGGCCTTACGCTCCTTCAACGTCCATTTATTATCGAGCACCAAAGGCTGTGTTGTGACTGAAACCGTGCGACTCCAGGTGTCGCCGATCCCCACAGGTTTGTCCGGATACATCGCCATCGGACTGAGGCAGAGCTCTTTTATGGACTCAGCCAACTGTTGCTTGTCAAAGGCATCGAGCATTTGTTTTCTCTCAGGTCCTTCGGGAATCTGGGCTTCGATATTCTTGCGCAGTTGCTCCACTGTCTTGACTTCTTCCGCCTGGCCTTGCGGCGTAATCTTTGCCGAAAAGCCCGCTCCCAAGAATACGGCGACTCCCTGGGCACCAGGCGGCACCGCAGATGCCTTATTGGCCGAATCGTACGCCACCTCCATCATTGGGGCTTTTTGCCTGAACTTGACCCAATCGATGGTGCCTTCGACCCGCGCGTTTGCTTTCTCATCCACCTCTTTGACATCCAACCGATAGCCAAAGCCTGCCGTCACTTCGGCAACGCTTTTCTGGCCCGCCATCTCTTGAACAACATTACTATCGGAGATTACCCGCACGTAATAGGACTGGCCCTTCTGCAGATTGAGCTTATACTGTATCTTTTGTCCAGCCTCGACCGGCACAATTAACCAGCCAACTATCACCGCTGCTGCCACAACACTGATGTTAGGTTTTCTACTTTCCACTTTTAGCTTCCTTCCAAAAAATCGCGGTAACATCTACGATAATAATACGTGAAATTGCCGCGGAAAGCAATCTAAAAAACGGAGTTTCGCCCTCGTTGCGCTGCATTCAAATGCGATTAACACTCAGTGCTATCTGTTTCTGCACCTGTGGCCAGGTTTTTCCTTCGTCCCAGCCCCAGGCTCTCGCAGCGGCCACCTTTAGCCCGGTTTTGAGCGCCAATTCCGGCCTACAGTTCTCGCAGAGAGCCTTTAGGAAGCCGGCCAACAAATAGTCTCCACAGCCGACCGTGGAGCGGGTTTTCCTATAGCCGCGACATCGTCCCTGCCAGTCACTCTGGCGCATAACCAGCACGGCACCTTTTCTGCCACGACTTATCAGGATGATCTCCACCTTTTCCAAAAGTTTTCGCCCACCTCGCGCCAGAGCGGCGGAATTATCCTCGACCTGCTCGCCCAACAGTTCGCCCAACTCCCGGACATTTGGTTTTATCAGCCAGACCCAGCCCGCATCGACAATCTCTCTTAGAGCCGGACCGGAAGTATCCAGCACGATTTTCGCCCCACGCTCGTGGCAACTTTCTATCATCCGCACAATATCGGGCAAAAGCTCGTCTTCGGGCATCGCCCCGGCAAAGACACACACGCTGCTTTTGCTGACCAACGCCGTCAAATCCGCCCGTAGTCTCCGCAGTGCCGCCGGCGAAACCAATTGGCTTCTATTTCGCAGGTGGATGTCCCTATCCCTTGCCGTATCGACCACAGTAACATTCTGTCTCGTGTCCCCGGCAACAGTTGCCATTTTGACCCTAATCAAAGGCCACAAAGACCGCACGGCTGTCAGCATCTCTTGATAGTCGTTCCGCCCCCACAGGCCGGCTGCGATATTTCTTTGCCCCATCCACGCCAGGGCCTTGGAGACATTTAGCGCCTTTCCGGCAGGCCGAATTGTCTGCTCGTCGATGTACTTATGCAGGCCCCAATCCAGGTTACGCCCGCAGCAGGTAATGTCCCAGGCCGGCGACAGACCTACAGTAATTATCGAAGGCTCACGTCTGGTCGATTTTCCGCTCATTCTCATTCAACCGTCCAGCCAGTCGGCTCCCAGTTGGCCGCAGGCCGCACGTATGCCCCGGCCCATCCTGAATCGCACGGTAGTCTCAATGCCGGCACGCTCCAAAATGGATGCAAACCGTCTGATCCGCTCGCTGTCGCTGCCGGCAAACTCGCAACCCGGATACGGATTGTGCTCAATGAGATTCACGTGGCACATAAACCCCCGCAGTAAATTGACCAGCATTCGGGCGTGGGCAGACGAATCGTTCAGCCCTTTTATCATAACGTACTCGAAGGAGACTCGCTGGCGGGTCTTATCCTGGTAAAATCGCACCGCCTTTAGCAACTCAGCTATCGGATACTTCGCGTTTATGGGCATCAACTGCGTCCGCAGTGCGTCGCTGGGTGCGTTCAGCGACACCGCCAGCTTCGGATGCACATCTTCAGAAGCCAGTTTTCTAATCGCCGGCGCTATGCCACAGGTACTGATAGCTATATGCCGGATGCCGATATTCTTTCCTTTTGGATGATTCAGGATAGCGACCGATTTGACCACGGCACTGTAATTTAGTAGCGGCTCGCCCATGCCCATATACACGACATTTGTAATGCGCGTATTTCGTATATCGTTTGCGCTGCTCGTGTCGGTTGCGTTCAACGTTAGACGGTCGACGAGACGAGCATCGCAACCGTTTAACGTTTCGACGATGTTGACCTGGTCAACGATTTCCGCGGTGGTCAGATTCCGGCCGAAGCCGAGCTTTCCCGTAGCGCAGAACAGGCAGCCCAGCGCACAGCCAACCTGAGTCGAAACGCAAAGCGTCTTACGCCCATCATCGAGCAGCAGCACCGTCTCAATCCGGCTGCCGTCACCCAGTGTAAATACGTACTTAGCTGTGCCGTCTTTATCGGTGAGTTTGTCTGCCAGAGCAATCTGCGAGATATAGTAGCCCTGGTCGGTTAGTTGCGCTCGAAAAGCCTTGCTCAGCGGAGTAATTTGAGAGATCTCTTTGGCAGCCTCATTGTGGATGAAATGAAAGATGTATTCTGCCAGGTATTTTTTGGGTTCGACAAGCTCACCACTCGTCTGACCCAGGCCGAGGACTATCTGCTCAAGTTCACCGAGTGTTTTTTCTTTAAGGTCTTTACTCATCCTCGCTATCGGTGGAGACATAGCCGCGCTGGCCTTCACTTATGTAAGCCGGCTCAGACGAATCAGCCTCGGCGGCTTCCTGCTTCGCCTCTGCCTCCATCCGCTCGCGCAGGCGCTCGTACTCCTCCAGCGTCATCATCACTTCGCGTGCCTGGCTTCCCTTGTATTCGCCGAGTATTCCGGAGGCCGCCATCATCTCAATTATCCGTGAAGCGCGGGCGTAACCAATGTTGAGCCGGCGCTGAAGCAGAGAGACGCTGCCGCGCTGGGTCTCCAGCACGATACGAACCCCATCGTCAAAAAGTTCGTCTCTGGTCATCTCGGAAGTGTCGATCTTTTTAAGCCCGGTAAGCTCGGGATGGAACTGCGGTTCGCCAAACTGCTTGAGGTGCTTGACAATTCGCTTAATCTCGGCCTCATCAACAAAAGTGCCCTGGGCACGAATCAGGTCGCTGGTGCCCGGCTTTAGAAACAGCATATCGCCCTCGCCGAGCAGAGTTTCTGCTCCGTTCTGGTCGAGGACAATTCGGCTGTCGAGCCTGGCCGCCACGCGAAAGCCTATCCTGGTGGGCATATTGGATTTGATAAGTCCGGTGACAACTGTCGCCTGCGGACGCTGGGTCGCAATCACAAGGTGGATGCCGACCGCCCGGCTTTTCTGTGCCAGACGTACAATGTAGGCTTCTATCTCCTTCGGCGCGGTCATCATCAAATCCGCCAATTCATCAATTACGATGACAATATACGACAGCCTTTTAGGTATCTGCGCCTCCTCTTCAGGGCTGCTCGGATTGAACCGCTCCATTATCTCCTTGTCGCCAAGGCTGTTATACTCGGTGATGTTCTTGACCCTTGCTTCAGCCAATAGGGCGTACCGCTCATCCATCTTCACCGTCGCCCACTCAAGTATCTGCACCACCATCGCAGTTTCAGTAACGATCGGACACATCAGGTGCGGGATGGTATTGAACGCCGTCATCTCGACCATCTTGGGGTCGATCAAAATCATCTTCACCTCATCCGGGCGTTTTGTAAGAAGTACGCCTGCAATTATGCTGTTGATACAGATGCTTTTGCCTGAGCCGGTCGTGCCGGCGATGAGCAGATGCGGCATCTTTGTCAGGTCGCAAACCAATGCCTCGCCTGCGGAATCCTTGCCCAGAAACAGCGGTATTTCCATGCTCGCAGGCCGGCTGCCCGCCAACTCTATCATGCTCCTCATGCGGACTTTTTCTTTCTCGCTGTTGGGCACTTCAATGCCTATGGTATGTTTGCCGGGTAGCGGCGCCACCACCCGCACGGCACCAACCCCCAGCGCACGAGCCATATCATTGGAAAGCGTGCTTATCTGGCTGACCTTGACGCCGGCTGCAAGCTCCAGCTCAAACATCGTTACGACCGGCCCGGTGTCGGCGGCAACCACCCGCGCATTTATGCTGAACTCGCCCAGCAGACTCTCTAGCGCCGTTGCCTTTGCCTTGACCACCTTTTCCTGCACTGCTCCAAAACTGTACTGCGGCGTCGCCAGCAGCTCTACCGGAGGCAAGGCATAATCATCGTACGCTGTGTGCACACTGGCGCTCTTTGTGGGCTGTACCGCCGGGCGTTTCACGGGTTCGGTAACAGAAGACCGGTCCGCCCGAACCACAACATGTTCAGCCGGCCCTCTTATGGCTATGCTCTCTGCTCCGCCAGAGGCGGACTGCCGCTCAGCATCCCGACCTGTCGAGACTGCAGCAGGAACTATCAGCGACTTCTGCTTAGCGCTCAGTTTCTGCCATATTTGGCTGACCGTTTCGGACTGTTGCCTTGCCGCTGCCCAGGCCGGCGAAAAAATGCCGCCTACCTTTAGGCCCACAGCACCAAAACAGCGAACAACGGCCAGGAACAGGCTATCTGCTAACAGTATGCACCCTACAATCCATGTAGCTGCCAGTAGTATCAGCCCGCCCAATGAGGCGAAGTACTGCCGCAAGGCCGTAGCCGCCGCCACGCCGAGCACGCCGCCTGAACCCATTGGAAAACGATAGACCTGATAAGGCCAGAGCCAGTAGAAACTCGCCGAGGCAGCGGTAGCCAATAGTCCCAGCCCGACGACCCGCAAGATAGGCTGACTTATGGGCACATTCACCAGCCGGGCAATCAGAAAACAAATTACGCAGAACAATACGACAAACGCTCCCGGCCCAAGGTAATAGAGCAGATAGTACGCACAAAAAGCCCCTGATTTGCCGCACCAATTCACTGCCGGATTATTGTGCGGATACACAAACTTGCTCGGCCAATCGCCGATGTCGAAGCTAATGCAACTGCACAGAAGCACCAGGAGCATCCCGATAGCGAGAAATTCGATAGCTTTTGTTTTTGATCGGCTGTCCTTCACCGTCTGCGCCCCTTTAGGTCCCATAACAGCTCTTCTTAAAACAAATTATGTGCCGCTTCCACCAAGACACCAGAACCTATATCGGCAGCCCTTCGCAATTTTCTACACAATTGCCGTGCGGAAAAACACTTGATTTGGACGCTGACCGGAGAGGGACTAAACCGACGGAGGGCTTATAAAGAGCGGCTTTATGTGCCTTTTGTAGAGATTAGCCGTGACATGTGGTGCAATTATGGCCTCGTATTTTCGCAGTGCATCTAAGTAATACTGGCGCGCTTCGGCGGCAAGTTTGTAGGCGATGTGCAAAAGCTGACGGAAGCTCGGATTGTAGTCCTTGCAAGACTGGTCGTGCCTCAACGTCGCGACAAATCGCCGCCTATTCCAAAAGTGGACTTCGGCCGGGTCAGGCAACCTCGACCGATCGATATCAACCACGCTGGCATACGGCCGGCACAACTCATCAATCCGCTCAATGGCTTGCAGGTACACATGCTTTGCGAACCAGAACGCCTCGCCGCCCGCCAGCGCCAATCCGGCAAGCTCTTCCAGCCAGGTAGTACCGGCAGTCTTTAGGTGCAGACCGGCATCGAATTTCTTTAGCGCTTTGTTAATCGGGCCATAAATAGAAAATTTATCGCTGCCGGAGTGAATGCTCAGCTTCAAATTCTCCGGCAAGCCGAATTCCCCAACGGCAAAGGCAACAACCGCCAGGTCCTGCTCAAACTCTCTGGCGAACACACTGACATCGCCGACATAATCTACGCCTTTATTGAATCGGCCAATAAACTTTGGCGCAATCGTCGCGGCGGGAATCCCTTCATCAGCGATGGCTGCGAGGATAAAAAGTAAATCGACCGGCGATTGTACCCGATCGGTTTCGTCCATCGAAACCTCTGTGATAAAGTTCTCGGCCCCTTTAGCAGAGGCAATGTGCCGATAGATTTCGCCCGCTTGTTTAACCGCAAACAAATACTTTGCCGCGATGGCCCTTATCTGCTCTTGCGTGACATGCAGGTCCATCTCGATCCCAGGGATTTCAAGCGTTCCCACATACTTACCGCGTTTTGTCACAAACCGTGCGATGTCTTTTTCGTCGGCAGGTCGGCTGATAAAATCGGCGACATCGAGAGTGAAAAAATCGCTGGATTCGATGAACTGGTCAACATTTTTTAGCCCGATATGGTCGGCGTCCACAAAATAAGGGGCCTTCCAGCCGCAAGCAGCCACCGCCTCGTCAGCTTCCTTCCGCGTGTCGGCGGGTTCAGTACCGACGATTGTGTGCTCGCGGTGGGATTTATTCCAGACCGGCGTAATGTCCAGCCCGGTTTCTTTTGCTCTTATCAAGGCAGCAAGTTGAGCCTTTCCCTGCCGACCAAACCTGTCACCAATTCCCAGCGAGTATTTACCCAGAATCATAGTTCAATTCCCTCTCATCCACCGACTATCAGATAAACCGAGAGAATGATCGCCGCCACGCAGCCCCAGCCAGCGAAGAACCCCGCTACGGAAGTTGCTGACGGAACTAGTATTTCAAAACTTGTGCCCGGCAGAATACTACGCCTGGCAGGAACAACCGCACCGGCAGGCAAGGTGCAGGGTGCAGTTATCTGCTCGCCCGGCGTCACGGGCGTCCGCACAAGCGCGTAGAAATTATCGAGCTTTTCTTTGGCTGCCGGCTTAGTCAGCAAACTTGCCACCACAGCGGCGATCGTGCCGGCAGTTAGGTAGAAAACCATCTGCCACGGCAGATATACCTCTGCCGCGCCGTCCCTGATAAATATAAAGCGCAGCGACTGGCTTACGGGAAACTTGCCAAGCCACGTTACGAAAAACTCTTGTGCCGTTAGCCACCACGTCGCGAACGCCGTGAGTGTCGATGCCCACGCGCCGGCGGCTGTTATCCGCCTCCAGAAAAACGCCAGCCAAAAACCGATTGCCATCATCGGCGAAATCTTCCAGAAGACCTCAAGCCCGCGCACAACGTTCGGCAGCCAAAATGCGAAACCTGCCCCGGCGGCAACGACTGAAAAAGACATAAGCCGTGCAACTAAAATATAGTGTTTCTCGCCCCTATTTGGCACAAATCGCTTGTAGATATTCTGCGTGAACAGGCCCGCCGAAGCCACCATGAACGAATCGCACGAGCCTAATGCCGAGGTTAAAAGCGATGCTAAAAATAGCCCTAACACTCCGTAGGAGACCTTCGGCAGAAATTCCGCAGCAACCAAGCCGAAGATGTGGTCCGGCTGGATGTCACGCCCGGCGAAATATACAACCGCAGCAAGGCCTGTCAGGCACCATGCTATCGTACAGATACGCTTTACAAAGTTGCCGCACATTAGCCCCACCCGGCCTTCCATTTCCGTTTTACCCGCAGCACAGTTGCCCATAATATGCGGCTGCGTTACTATGCCAATCAGGCCATTCAGCGCAATGACGATTATGTAAAAAAGTCCTATCTCTTTCGGAGCTACGAGTGACAACATGCTGGGGTCTTTTATCGCCGAGCGTACTCCATCCATCCAGCCCACCGCACTTAGGATGTATGGAAGAAGCATAAAGGAAAATACGATAGTCAAGATTCCCTGAATAAAGTCCGCCATTATCACCGCCGATAGTCCGCCCGCGGTGCCGTATATCACAATGACTACCGTCATTACTACGATGACGAGGTTGGATGAGACCAGTCCGCCTGTGCTTGCCTGCACGACTGCGCTGGAACCCTTCAGCATCACTCCGATATTGACCGCGAGGTTCATCATCCCGACCACCGCGAACAGGATCCCGACACTGGGGCCGAACCTTGCCTCGAAAACATCGCCCATCGTTATCGCACGAAATCGCCTCATCAGCGATGCAATCAGCCAGTAAAAAGGCGTGGAAAACAGCCAGCACCACTGGTACCAGATGCCCGATAGCCCGTTGGTGTAAGTTTTTGAAGCGACGCCCACCGCCTGATCGGCGTGTGTTCCGCTGCCAAAGGCGTGCATTATCATGAGCACTTTGCTGAACTTGCGCGGCATAAAAAAGTCCGCCATGGTGTGGATGCCTTTGGCGGCCTTGAACCCGAGCAGGGTAATCCCGACAAAATACACACCTAAAACCGCGATATCTGCCGGATGCAGTCCCAACATAAAGATTGACTATTGATTATTTGCTACTGACTATTCAAATAAGCCATCGACAGCCCAGCGGACAAGCAATAGTAAATAGTAAATAGCAGATAGTAAATAAAAAACCCCGCAGCGCATCCTTTCGCCACGGGGCAATGAAAAAGTCAAAGACTAAAACCCACCTAAACCCACAGTTTCAGGCTTCTCCCTTTCACTTATGCCTTTTTTGTGCTGACCGCTCCTGCTTTGCTCTTACCAGAACCTTCAGTGCTCTGACGCGAAGACTCAACCGACTTAGGTCTCATCTTCTCCGGCATACGCGGCGTCTCTACCACCACACCAAGCCGGCCCAGCTCAAGAGCCACATCCGGCTGATTGGGATTGGCCTGAAAACTGCGCGTCAAATACTCCTGCGCGCGTGCCTTATCGGCCTTGGCCAGATAATAGTATCCTAAATGTTTGTTAGCCTCCGGAGAATCCGGGCTCAAGCCCAGTGCCTGTTGATAGCAGGCTAGCGCATACTCATCCAAGCCCTGCGTCTGGAACGCCTGGCCTAACTCAAGGGACTGGCTCACAGAACCGGCAGCCTGCTTGATATACATATTCGCATACAACTGGGCTTTGGCTTTGTCGGCTCTTTTGGCAAACATATTCACCATCGCTGCCTGAGTAGGTCTGTGAACAGGGTCGAATTGCAGAGCAACGTCGAAATGATACTCTGCTTTTGTGTATTGTCCCTCATCGCAGTACAATTGGCCCAGCTTACAGTGTGCGTCAGGATTCTCAAACTTGCGCTCGAGCTGGTACAAGAGATTAGCTTTCGTCACCTTGTCTGGCGACTTGTCTGGCGACTCGCAGCCGACCGACACGCACAATAGCAGGACTGCGGAAACTAAAGCCAGGCTCTTGGCAAATCGATAACGCCGAAGTGAAAGGTGACACAAGTCAACCGCTCTCCACTTCTGGCTGGTAGCTTCCTGCTTTACCTGGCTTCCCCTCATTCCTAAGCCCCGAAGTCGTCCCTTAGGGACGACGCCACGTTCAAATTGGTCTGACTATAAAACCGCTTAATTGTGGCAAGCCTAATTTTTTTTGCAAGTGAAATCTCTGCTGAATCAAAGAATTTTTTTTCGCGGCGTTCTGATTCGGCGCTTTTTTGTAATAAACTCTACGGTGCATCGACTACTATCTTGAGAAGATCAGGGAGAATTGTTTGCAAGCTATTGATTGGCAGGTAATTGTGAAACAGCACGGCCCGATTGTATGGCAGACCGCATACAGACTGCTGGGCAACTACACTGATACGGCTGACTGTTTTCAAGAAACGTTTATCTGCGCTCTGGCGGTTTCACGGCGCCAGCAGGTGCGAAACTTTCCTGCACTGCTGTCTCGGCTGGCTACTGCACGAGCAATAGACCAATTGCGGCAGCGCATTCGCCGGCCGCGCGTCAACACGGAACCGGCTGACCTGTCCGCCGTGCCAAGCTCTAATCCCGATCCTGTTCAGCAGTTAGAAACTGGGGAGTTAGCTGAAAAACTGCGAAGTGCCATTACTCAACTGCCGCCGCAGCACGCAGAAGTTTTCTGCCTGCGATACCTGAACGGCATGAGTTACCGCTTGATTGCCAAACAGTTAGGAATCAAAGCCAGCGCAGCAGGCGTATCACTGCATCGAGCCCGCGCAAAACTGCGTATGCTCCTTGAAAAAGCGCCCGGCAAAGAAGAAAGTGAGGATAGTTATGACACAAGAAAAGAACCTGCTGGCTAAGGCAACAGAAGCTCTTGCCAATACGGAAGTTCCGCCCGGCCCACCGCAAGAAGTGGTGGACGCAACACTTACCAAACTCGCCAGCGCTAACGAGTCCCGATCCCTGACTCCTGATCCCTGTTCGGGCATCAAGCATCGAGCATCCGGCATCGTACACTTTATAAGATTCGCTGCCGCAGCAGTTTTTCTAATTGCCAGTGGCTACATGATTGGCCGACTGTCAGCACCCAAAGCGATGGATGCGGGGGAGCTTTACACCGCTCTCAAACCCGCCATCCAGCGAGACCTGCTTGAGCCGATGGGCCAACAGTGGCAACTGATTCTATCCAGCAAGAATGCTGAACTTAAAGACCAAATGCAGGCAGATTTCCGCCAGGAGATGAACGAGTTTGCCGTACGGACTCTGACTGCTTCGGGAGCCGTGACCAATCAGTATCTTAAAGAATTGGTTCAGTCCATTAATGCCTCCCAGATGCAGAATCGCCGCTGGCTGGCTTCCGCCCTGCAGCAGATAGAATTGGATCGAATCCGTGATAAGGCCCAGCTTGCAAATGGCATAGAGACCCTCGCTGTCGCTACCGGAGACGAGCTGCAGCGCACCAAGAACGACATAGCACAATTCTTAGTTTATAACCAGCCCGCCGACTTAAATCCAAACGTGTATGAAGGTCCGAACACCACAAGCGAAAGGAGTAGACAATGAAAGCGCTAACTAAAACCACTATCATCATTATGCTGGCATCGTCAGTTCCGGCAGCGGCAGTTTTTGCCCAGGTTCCCAGCGCACCAGCGGCAAGTGTTAGCATACAAGCTGACGAGGTAGCCGCCGTAGAACCGCGAGTGCTCGGGACGCCCTTCAGGGAAAGCCGCCCCGTCGCTGTTTCTGTCTGGCCACCAGAACGCAGTAGCGCCGGCGCAGTCCTGGTAATCCCCAGCACGGAAATGAAGCCGGAAGACATCGCGGCAGTAATGGAAGATATGAGCATTATGTCGCGCATCTTAGACAAAAGTCTCGGCCAGCAGCGCCTGACTGCAACAAGGACAGGCGTCTTTTTCGACCGGGACACCGATCCCTGGTCCGACGTTTTTGTGGGTCGTAGCTCTGCGACTCAGGCGATCTACCTTGAAGGTTTTGGCTCGCTATTTCTTATCGGCGTAGATTTCCCCCTCTCAGCCCCACCCAAGGCGCAGGAGGATAAATCCGAAGAGGGGGTCGATACAGTGTGGAAAGAAACAAAAAAGGAGATTTATAACCCTGGCGATAGCAGGCGACGCGTAAAAGTACAGCCACAAAAAGAGTATGACGCTGAGAAAATCCAGGAACTGCAAAAGACAATAATCAAAACACTTAAGCACACAGCAAACATTCGAGGCTTGAAAAGCGATGAATGGGTAACGGTCGTGGTAAGGAGCTCCTCGCCCGCCGTGATTATTACAAGCAAGATTGTCACCACAAGCACTAGCGAGGCTTCGCCGGCAGCCGCCAACGTCCGCACCTCCAGTGCCGCGCTACCGGCGGAGGCTGCACCTGGCCAAGCCACGTTCCTGACGATTCGCGCCAAAAAGTCGGATGTCGACAGTTTCGCAAAAAACCAACTGGATTATGACAAATTCAGTCAGCGAGTTTCCATGTTGACATATTGAACAGAGAGTAGTATTTAGCCCCGCAATTTATTGCGGGGTTTTGTCTGAAAGGGATAGAAAAATGAAATCGCTCACCCAAATTATTATAGCGTTCATAGCGGTCAATTTAGCAATAGCTGGTTCTGCCTCGGTTGAAGATGCCCGCCAGGCAGAAGCCGTCATAGCACAAAGGCAGGCAGAACTGGCAGAGAAAACAGCCCAAAGAGCAGCCGAACTCGGGGACGCTGCGAAACAGGCCGATATGGCCCTGCAACAAGTCCAATACAGTCTTGCCCCTGCCCAGGCGAGAGACGGTGCTGAATCCACGACAAGTGGACTATTGGTTTTGACTTCGCAGACTAAGGCCGAGGACCTTGCCAATGTAACTCTCGACCTCAACATCATGTCGCGCATCTTAGACAACAAACTGGGCCGAGCGCAGCGAAGTCCGCATCTTGACAAACTCATTGGGCTTGGCTATTCACTTGGCCGGCTCGGGAGCCGCGGAGCGACGCAGACCCAAGCTATGTACGTCCAGGGCTACGCGGCACTATTCTTTATGAATGTTGATTTCCCGCTTTCGCCGCCGCCAGAAGTGCAGGTGGAAAAAGTCAAAGAAGGCGCCGATCCGGTCTGGGAACAAACAAAGCGAGAATTGTTCCTGGTTCAGGGTTCATGGTTCATCGATGAACAAGGAACAATGAACAATGAACAAAAAAGACAGTACGATAAAGATACGGTCGAGCAGCTAAAGACGACTCTCATCAAGGCACTAAAGCACGCTGCGAACATCCGAAACCTCAAAGCGGACGAGTCCGTAATTCTGATGGCATCTGGAACTGAGGCATCCTCGTTGATTCTCACCATTCGGGCCAAAAAAGCAGACATCGATGCGTATTCAACAGGCAAAATGACTGATGACCAGTTCCGCCAGCGGACGGCGATACTGACGTCACGTGCAAGTGCTGGCCCAGAGCGCGGCCAGATAGGCTCCTGGCCTAGCCAAAATCTGCGGCGATGAGCAGCAGCTTCCGCCCGGTCCTGAGCGAAAGCGAAGGATGGCCAACTTTTTCGCTGAAAATATCTGTAACATTCTGGGCGGCAGGTACGTCTAATATGGTATACGGGATTCTGCAAAAGAAGGTGGATCCCAAAGAGGCGAAAAATCAGCTTGTATTTGGCCCTATTTCGGCAGTGGGGACAACCTCCTGCCTACTGATAGCCCGAGCACCCCTTAGGGGTCGCCACACATCAAGGGAGAACCCGCTGTAGAATTTCCGGGGAAAGGCCGCCCCTAAGGGGCGGCTGTTTTTTTCTAGACACGGAATCACCCTTTAGATGTCCAGGTACTGGACCTCAAGGGCGTGCTCGAGGATAAAGTTGCGCCGCTCTTGTACGTCATCGCCCATCAAAATGCTAAAGAGCCTGTCGGCTTCGCCGGCATCGTCAAGCCTGACGCTGAGCAAGGTTCTGGTGCCTGGATTCATCGTCGTGTCCCAGAGCTGCTCGGCATTCATTTCGCCCAGACCTTTGAACCGCTTTATTTCAATGCCCTTGCCGCCGATCTGCCTGATAGCCGGACAGATATCCGCCAGCGAAGCCACGTCGTCGGCGTCTGTCCCGTGAAGCAGAGTGAACTTAGTGGGCAAAGACTCTCCCGAAACGGATTTCTCCGCCTTTAGCAGAAAATCCGAGAGGTCCAGGTCAAAATCGGTCTTGAGCTTTTCGTTTATCTGATTGATGCGCGCGACCTCGTGCAGTTCGTCGGCCACCACCGCCTGTTCGGCCTCGGCGTCCGAAGCCTCGGCGACGACGGCTAAACGCCGGGCCTCGTACTGCCCAGCGTCGTAATAGACTTCTTCGCGCCCTTGCGCGCGAATGAGAAACCGCGGCAACTGCTGCCCATCATAATGTGCCTTGACGAACTGCTCAAAGTTAATGCCTCGCCTGGTAAGAACGCCTACGCTGCGCTCCGCATCAGCAAGAGCCTTGACAAGGGCAGCCAGTTGCTCGCCGGAGACCTTGCGCGGTTCTGCTGTCTCCACAGTTTTCTTTGCCCGTTTAGCGCCACGATTTGTCGCGGGGTCCGTCGCCCCATTCGACAGGCTCAGGGCAGGCGTACCGGCGACGGCTAAACGGTGACCATCGCGTATTACAAGCTCTGTTCCTTCAAGGCCGCGAGCAATCATCCGCCGTCGCATCTGATTCTCGTTCAAAACATACTCAGACTTCTTCTGGCCTTTGACCCGGATTTCATACAGGGGCGGCTGAGCAATATAGATCATGCGTTTATCGAGCAGCTCCGGCATCTGGCGGAAGAAAAAGGTCAGAAGCAGCGTTCGAATGTGGGCGCCATCGACATCGGCATCGGTCATCAGGATTATCTTGCCGTAGCGGCACTTTTGCACATCGAACTCATCGACGCCTATGCCGGTTCCAAGGGCGCTTATCATGGTTCGGATCTCATCGTGGGCGAGCATTTTTTCCAGGCGAGCCTTTTCCACGTTGAGGATTTTGCCCTTCAGCGGCAGAATCGCCTGAATGTTTCTATCGCGTCCGGCCTTTGCCGAGCCGCCCGCGGAGTCACCTTCCACGATAAATATCTCTGTGCCGACTTTTTCCCTGCTGGCACAGTCCCACAATTTGCCGGGCAAACTTGCGCTGCTCAAGGCGCCTTTTCGCCTGGTTAGCTCGCGGGCTTTTCTAGCCGCCTCACGAGCAGCAGCAGCCTGGATAGCCTTATTGAGTATTCGCTTTGCCTCTGCGGGGTGCTCTTCCAGATAATGGCCAAGCTGCTCGTTGACGGTTGTCTCGACAAACCCGCCGACCTCCGGATTAGTCAGGCGGACCTTTGTCTGCGCCTCGAAGTGCGGCTCCGCGAGCTTAACGGCGACCACAGCGGTTAGCCCTTCCCGAAGGTCTTCGCCGGTTGTCACTTGGCCGTTTCTCAGCAGATTGTTGGCCTTGGCATAATAATTCATCGTGCGCGTTAGCGCCGTCTTAAACCCGGAAAGGTGCGTGCCGCCGTCGATATTACGGATGTTGTTGGCGAAGGCCAGCACGTTTTCGGTGTAGCCATCGTTATACTGCATCGCGACCTCGCAGGTGAGCTTCGCATCGGCGTCTTCCTTTGCCAGGTAAATCACGTCCTGATGCAGCACCTCCTTGCCTTCGTTCAGGTGCCTGATAAAGGCCTTAACGCCCTCGTCAAACTTGAACGCTTCTTTTTTATCCGCCCTATCGTCATGGAAACTGATCTTTAGGCCCGCATTCAGATAGGCAAGCTCACGTATCCGCTTCAGCAGCGTATCGTAGGCAAACTCGGCATCGCCAAATATCTCCTGGTCAGGCATAAAGGTTATCTTTGTGCCGCGCTTTTTGCTAAGCCCCATCTCTTTTACCGGGGCGGTACGTTTACCACGGACACACTCGAAATGGAATTGTTTACCATCTCGATAGACGTCCGCCTCAAACCACTCGCTGAGCGCATTAACGACACTTACGCCTACACCATGCAGTCCGCCGGCCACTTTGTAGCTCTCGTTGTCGAACTTTCCGCCGGCGTGCAGCGTGCACAGCGCGACCTCCAAAGCGCTTACTTTAGCTTCTTTATGCTCTTCGACCGGTATCCCGCGTCCGTTATCCTCAACTGCGCAACTGCCATCGGCGCCGATGCGGACACTTACGTTGTCGCAGAATCCAGCCATTGCCTCGTCGATGGAGTTGTCGAGCACCTCATAGACCAGATGGTGCAGGCCGCCGGGCCCGCGGTCGCCGATATACATCTCCGGCCTCTTGCGGACCGCTTCTATGCCCCCAAGTATCTTGATACTGCTGGCATCGTACTTCTGATCACTCATATATGCGTTCTTTTTATGCCTCCCACATCATAGCGCTTGCTTAATTAAATTTCGGAAATTTCCTGATTCCGGCTTGAAAATTTACCGCCTCCGGTGATGCTATTTCGGTGGCCGGCAGGTCATATAGAGCCCACAGCAAGGTCAATTTTTCTTATGCGCGCGTGTGGGCATTCTCGCTGTAACTCGCTCAGAAGCGCCGAGCGGCATAGCTGCATCTCATACATATATGACGGCGAGTCAACCATCACCTTCAGCGTGCCCGCCGTAAGGTCAACAAGTTTACAGTGGCAAGCAAATTCGACCGGCACTAACTGCTGCCATGATTCAACCACAGAGCCGAACCTGGCCTGCCGCGGCGAGATCCGATTCTCTAGAACCTCCCGTACTGCATCGCCTAACCTGGCTGGGCCGTAAACTATATTAGTAGTCGGGCCTCGGCCAGCGTACGCATCGTATCGATTGCTTGCAATCATAGCCTGACATATCCTGCGCCCACCGCGTCGTTATGAGGATGTTGACCCTCAACCAAGGCTGATGGGCATTAGGACATAGAGAAAATCCGAGCCGCTCTTGATTACGCCCGGCCGGTCTGGCTCACCCAGCTCCAATTCAAACTCCGGCGTCTGGATAACGCGCAGCGCGTCCGCCAGAAACTGCGGATTGAAGCCGATATCGATAGGCTCGCCCTTGTACTCAATCGGCATGCTCACGCGAGCGTCGCCGGTTTCAGGTGCCCTACCAGAAAAGACTAGAGTGTCCTTGTTAATGGACAGCTTGATTCCTCTGGATTCCTCGCTGGTGAGTAGAGCCGCGCGCCGAACCGCACTTAGAGTTGCGGCCGTCGACAATCTTATTTTTTTCTGGTAATCTGTGGGGATGATATCTTCGTAGTTCGGAAAATTGCCTTCCACGAGATTAGAGCTTACTACTACATCGGCACAGCTCACCAGTATCCGATTCTCGACGAGTTTGAGCTTAACACTCTCTTTGTCGTGACTTGCGATCTTACTCAGTAGCGCCATTGTTTTAGCTGGAACTATCACTTTTTGCTGGGTCTGCTCGCGTTGAGATGAAACCAAGCTGACCCTGCACCGTGCCAGCCGTCTGCCATCGGTAGCCACCAACCACATTTTTTTACCCTTGGTTTCGCACAACAAGCCGTTAATAGCATAACGGCTGCTCTCCTTCGCTGCTGCAAAAAGGCACTGTTCTATGCCTGCCTGCAGATTCTCCAACGTTACCTCTATATCAGGGTCGCCGTCAAAAACAGGAACTATTGGATATTCTTCGGGTGTTTGGCCGTAGATGGTGAATTTACTATCCGCCCCCGTTACTGTGCACATGCCTTCAGCAGCTTCCAGTTGGAGAATATCTTCCGTACTTTCCCGCACTATGGCGTTTAATCTCTCAGCCTGTACTGCAATAGCGCCATCTTCCTCGACCTGAACACTGGAGATAACATGGTTTATACCCACCTCTAAGTCGGTGGCGCAGATGCGCGTCTCTTTTTTGTTTGCAGTAATAAGAACACATTGAAGAATAGGCTTAGGCGTGCGGCTTGGCACAACAGAGGTCAGAAGACCTAATGCTTCGGCAAGTGCGGCTCGATTAAACTGTGCTTTCATAATGGCACCCTATGTTTAACAAAGAAAACACCAAAACGTCCGAATCGGGTACATGAATCAGATGTGTTAGTCTACACGCGAAGATAGGTATTGACAACCCTTTTTCGCTGAAAATTTTAGCTCTCCTACTATTATCAGAATAGCCTGCGATGGTGTCTGAAACTATTTATGTTAATATAGTATCTATCTCATAACAGTAATAGTCATATGCTCCCTGAATTTGTGAGTTTATGGCGATCTTCTCGCATAAGATGTGGCTGTAACTACTCTTAGGCTCTGAAATATGACTCTACCTAGGGTGTGTAAATTGTTGCCTTGGCAGTGAGTTTGCTTGACAAAATCAGCAGCCGGCATTATTAAGGCGGTTCGCTTGTGAGTTATTCGTGGTTCTATCATTAACAGAAACAGGTTATCCACCTTATAATGGAAGAGCAAAAGCAAGAACACAACCCAGCACTATATGCAGCTTTTGATGTCGGCAGCAGTTTTGTTCACTCTGCCGTACTGACGGCGGATGGCATCGTGCTCCATTCACCCCGGCCGATAATGCACTTTGCCAATCCGATCGGGGCGCTCATAGAAGCGTGGCGGCAGATACTTGATAGTTTTAGCGTGACGGCTATCAGGAGCACCTCCTTTACAGGCAGCGGTGCCCAGGTGTTTCCCAATGTTATGAGGGGGGCAATTTATGTCTATGACAGCGTGGCTATCCCTAAAGGCGCTGAGATCGTTAGCCCCAATGCCGCATACATCCTGCATATAGGGGCGAAGGACTCATACTTCTTTCATCTAGAAACAGTAAGCGGCAGGCGGGTTATTCAAGAGTGGCGGACCGGTACTAAGTGCGGGGGCGGCTCAGGGACGCTGATAGAAAAGCAGTGTCGTCGGTTGTTTGAGGGCGAGATTCCCAATCCATCCTTGGAAGACCCTGGCGCAGCGCCGGACGACAGCACCAAAGAAAGCATCGGTGTTCGGAACCGGCGCAAGCTTCAGGCGAGGGTGGAGGAGATGTTCCGCCGGGCCGAGCAGGAAGCCTGCGAGGCGGTAGAGCCCAGCGAGTTTCTAGCGCGGTGTGGCGTGGTCATTCAGTCTGACCTGATTCATAAGCAAAACGAGGGTGCAACCAGACAGGACAATTTAGCAGGTCTCTTCCGGACAGTCGCCCGAAACTACAAGATCGATGTGCTGGGCATTAGAGAATCTGGCGACGCGGGGAAGTCTGTTTTTGCCATAGGAACGGGCGGCGTCTTCGGCAACGGCCTTATAAGAGCACACCTGGGCCAACTATTGGGCATCTCTATAGAACGCCCGCAGCACTACAACAACATAGCCGCTATAGGCGCCGCCTTAAAAGCGATCGAGCAAGGCAACCGCTTCGTTATGAAGGCCGAACAACCGCAGAGGGTTGCCGAATACAGCAGGCAGAAAAGACAGTTTGCCCCACCGCTGATTGAATCCCTACGGAACGTGCACGCGACCGACCGAGAGATCAAAGAAGAAATATCTGCCGGCACGGAAGTGGTCCTGGGAATCGACGGGGGAAGCACCACAACCAAGGGCGCTCTGGTAGAAGTAAAAACGGGCAAGCTCCTGGACAAACTCTACATCAAGACGCACGGCAATCCGGAAGAATCACTAAAGCGCGTCCTAAGATACCTGAGCAGGCACCGGGATAAGGTTATCATCAAGGGAGTAGGTGCAACAGGCTCAGCCAGAAAGCTATACGAGAAAATTTTAGTCAGCAAGAAGAAGGCTGCACAACTCGCCAAAACGGGAATTGAGCTTGCCGACCGGATAACCGACGAGATTACCTGTCACGCCCTGGGCGTTAAACATTACGACCCGCAGATCGATACCATTTTCGAGGTGGGCGGGCAAGATATGAAGTTCACCAGCTTCGCCGCCGATGGAACGGTAAAAGAGGCGAAGATGAACTATAGCTGCCAGGCTGGGTCGGGCCAAACGCTGGAGAATATGGCGGATGTGATAAACCTCGATGTGGAGAACTCCCTGCAAGAGGCGGCTCTTAGGGCAAAGAGGGTGCCCCTAATTGACTCGACCTGCGGCGTTTTTATGGAGATGGATGAGAATAGGCTCATCGCCGAGGGCTTCAGTAAAGATGAGATAGCTGCCGCGATAGTAAGGGGGACCGCTGCCAGTTACTATTACAAGTTTGTCGGCGGTTCCCAGCACGTAGGGCAAAAGTCCTCCGCGCAGGGCGGTCCGCCGTTGGGAAAGGCGTTTCTCGCGGCTCTGGCGCAGGTAACGGGCAAAGAAATAGAGGCGTATCCGCACAGAGAGATGTTCGGTGCGTGGGGACAGGCACTGGATATTATTGAGAACATAAAGCACCTGGAGCAGCAGGGCAGGAGATGCGAATCCGCCTTTAGAGGCTGGGACCTGGTCGATATGCCATTTAAGAAACGCAGGGTTGCCTGCAAAGAGCTATTCAAAGAAAAATCCTGCGGCATCCGGGATTGCCAGCTTGAGGTTTTCTCAATCGAAGAGGACGAAATAATTACGGGCGGATTTTGTCCGAGGGGAAATTCTGAGTCCGCCCGAAAACCGAAGCCTGATTATGTCCAGAAGTACCACCAGATATTTGAAAAGCACTTCAAACTGTATGGCGATGTCTTATGTGAGGCGGCGTTTAGCCGTCGCCAGTATGGCGACGTGCAAGATGGCAAGACTATAGGCGAGGGTGTGTTTAGCCGTCGCCGGCACGGCGACGCGGGAAACGGGAGGACCATAGGCGTTAAAAGAAGCCTAACAACGCTGGGTGAAAAGGGAATCTGGAGCGCTGCACTTTTGCGGAGGCTTGGCTTTTTCCCAGTGATTTCGCCGCAGAGCAATAAAGAGATAGCAAAAATCGGTGTGGATAACTCCAGAACCGAATTCTGCATCGCCCGAAAGTTAGCAACAGGGCACGCGGCGGTGCTAAACAGCGACCCCAGAATCGAGTACCTATTCAATCCGAGCTTTATCGAGCAGAGAAAGGATACGCCGCCTGACCTCAAGTACTGCATTTATACCGAGTCGGAAGGCTACGTGCTCAACGACGTTCTTTCTCTGGATAAGAACAAGCAGATAAATCCCATCTTGCACTTCGGAGACAAACAATATCTTGCGCACGCGCTGCGGCAGGAATTTGATAGATTGGGCTTGAAGTGCAGCAACAGACAGATTCGAGCCGCTATCAAGTCCGCAGACGAAGCGGAAGCCCAATTCAAGAACGACCTCGCCCAGGAGGGCGACAAATTCTTGAGGCGGATCGAAGGCACGGACCTGAAGGCCTACGTCGGTATCGGCAGAGACTACGTCCTGCTCGACCCGGAGGCCAGTTCAAACTCCGGAGCGATGTTCTCACAGGTTAGAGGCCTGGATTACATACCGCAAATCTTCTTAGAGCATAAATTCGAGAATATCCCAATCGACCAAATTGTTACGAACGAGTTTTGGGTCGAAAGCGTAAAAATACTCAAAGCCCACCTTTTTGTAGCGGACCATCCGAACCTGTTCGGCATCAGGATGATGAACTTCGCATGTGGGCCGGATAGCCTGAAAATCTATCAGGAAGAAAGGATTCAGCAGGCGGCTGATAAGCCGTTGCTCGTTCTGCTGACCGACGCCCAGACCAACAACGCGCCTTTTGTTACCAGGACCGAAGCGCACGAAAGGGTCGTAAATCAGAGTAGGCCCCAACGCCTGCGGATGGACCGCTTGAAAATACCCTCGCCCGACAGTTACGACAAACGAATCTGGCTTATTCCTTACATGGGCGATGGCAGCCATGTCGGCGTTGCCGGCCTGAAGTACTTTGGCATCGATAGTTTAGTGCTGCCGACCGCTACGCAGAGAGGTTACGAAGTTGCCCGCCGGCACATCTTCACCGAGGTCTGCCATCCGCTCAAGGGCGTGGTTGGCGATGCGATCGGCTTCTTGCAGGAGCAGATTGAAGCAAAGGGCAAACAGTACGTGGAGGATAATTTCCTGGTTATGCTGCCCACGACAAGCGGCCCGTGCAGATTCGGCAAATACACCGAGCTGCTCCGGCAGTTTATGGACCGCGAAGGTCTGGAAAAGGTCCCGGTCGTAGGGCCCTCTTCGGAAAGTGACTACCTTGACATACCTTTTCCGCAAGGCTTCGGCGTCAAAGAAAAGATTCGGATGCAGCAGATCCTGTTCAAAGGGATAAAAGCATCGGATTTGTTGGAGGACATCGTTCTGAGATTTCGCCCGTACTCTGATGACAGCCAGGCGGTAGACCAGTTGAAGAAAGACCGCCTGCTCGCTTTACAGAAGGTTGTAGAAAAGGGCGCCCGAACGAAGGACCTGGTCGCGTGGGGCGAGGAAACGGTTTCTAAATTCGAAATTCTAAATTCCAAATTCCAAAACGCCGGGCAGCGTTTTCCGCTTGTTCTATACATAGGCGAAATCTATATGCGCCAGCACGACCCTTATACGAGTTACGTCGTCCGCCAATTGGAGCAGCAGCAACTGGAGGTAATAAGAGACCCCATAACTGACTGGCTGTACTACATAAATCAGATGAATCGCAGGAACGCGAAAAGAGATGTTAAACTCGGGTTGGCGCAGTTGAATTTGGCCCGGACTCTGCACTATGCAGCCAAACTCGCCAAGGGAGTCCTCAAGGGCAAATATATGTCGTCTGTCGAGGAAAAGATCGCCGCGCCTTTCCACCACGTGCTCGAGGGCAGACATGTCTTTCCGACGCCTATGGAGATGATCGAGACCCTGGAAAGCCACCACGAGACTCACGGCAATATCGAGGGCGAATCGCCCCTGAGCACAGCTATTGCTTATTACTTTATGCATGATTTAATCAAGCCGACCGGCGAGGCGTATATTTCCGGCATATTTCACGTAGGCCCATTTACCTGCATGCAGGAAGGAGTCGCCACCGCAAAAATTGAGGCGATGGCAAAGGAGCTGCGGAAGAAAAAGCCGGACCTGGTCTTCCCAATCGTGCACGCATTCTTCGGCGATTCCCCGAACGCAAATCTTGATTCCGAGATCGCCGTTTTCAAAGAGCAGTGCTATCAGAAAAGAGAAATGCTCAGGCAAAAGCACGCGATCAAGCCTTCGCCGGCGCGACATCCTGATAGGATAGAAATCAAATCCAATTCTCATTCGCATCGCAGAGCTGAAGCTCCGTCCCGAACGATGGACCCGTCGGCATAAAGATGAACCTACGCCGACGCTTGCCCGATGTCATTTGATCTTCTTGAGTAATTCTTTTCTGGCCTGGACGCGAAGTCGGGCATTCTCGTAACGCCTTTTCTCCTCTTGCGTTTCTGGCAAAATCGGCGGAGCAGGCGTGGGCTTTTTATCTTCGCCCAGCGCCACAAAGGTCAGATAGCAGGTCGTAGCGATTGCTTTCTGGCCGCTGTATGGGTCTTCTCTTGTTACCTGTACGCCCACCTCCATCGATGACCGGCTGACGTAATTAACCGACGCCTTGAGCACCACGTGGTCGCCGATACGGATCGGCTCGCGGAAGATCAGCGAGTCGATGCCGGCGGTAACGACCTCGCAGCGAGCGTGTTTTTGTGACGCCATTGCCGCCACCGTGTCGATCCAGGCGATAATCACGCCGCCGAACGCCGTTCCCTGCGGGTTGGCGTGCTGGGGCATCAGGATGTATCTTGTTTCTACCGCGCTTTCTTTGGGACTCTTACCCTTTTGCTGTTCCATATAAGTTAGTGCCTTAGCAATACGCCGCCAAAAACACAAATTGGCTTTGTTTGGGTTTGTTTTCTGGGATGCCAAAACCGGTTTTGTTTTCATAATCCTTTATGGTAAAGACGCTTATGTTCATTTGGCCTTTTCGGAAATTGGCTTTGTTTTGCATAATTTAGTGTAAATGATCGCGCCCTTTTCAGCGTTAGCCACAGATTCCACAGATGAACACGGATTGTGTCAATGCGTTATGTGGTTTCTCACTTTACCTATCTTGCCGGGCATGGCTTTGCGATTGTGCATCGGCTATGAACCATGAACTATGAACTATCTTACATTCTAATTCTATTCCATTAGTTACGGGCATATTATACCCAGAAATCGCTTCGCTGTAAAGTAGAAACTTCTATTAGATGCGGATTGACATCGACGGAGAATTTTGTATAATGATTTAGAGTCGAATAAGGACGGAATTGGGGAGAGAGATAACTCTGCCCACATGTTCTTCTTAAAATGTCACTAGGTGGTATATCTTATGAGAATTGAGGAAAGCTAGAATGATAAAAATAACTATTAATCGTTTTCTTCAGGCGGAGCATATCAGACAAGCATTGTGGGGATGTTATGATAAAACTCTACAGGACAAGGTGCTTGCTAAAAGGGTTACAAATGCTATGGATGATGGTATAAGAAAAATGCATCTTAGCGTTAGAAGGCATAGAGAGTACGGACACAATAAAGATTTTATTGAGAAGAAATTTAAAACACGAAAAGCACGAAATTTTGCCCATACGCATCTGCTTGGTGACTTTTATCTGGATATTGTGAGAGAAGTCATAGCAAAACTTAGCCTCCAATGCAGTAAAAACCTGATAGAACCACCATATTATGAAAAGGTGGAAGATGGCAAATGGGGCTGGGATGTAAATAAACTAGCTATCGACCGGTTAATTCAGAATTGTTTTGAGACTTTTAGGGCATCATTGAAAAAGGGAAACAGATTACAATTGCAATCGAAACGATAGGGTTGGATATGAATTTGGAAAACGAGCAGCAGGTATTACTGAATTATTTTTCGATGTACCTTAACAACATGACAAACTTGGAGCCCCTGTGGGGGAGAATGAAAGAGACTTTTCGAGACCGAAAGTCTTGTACATTCAGTTTCTTTTATCTCTTTGGAGCCACAGATGTGTTACTACTGGGCATAGGAAACGAAAATGACCTAATTAAAATGAAAAATATGGCCACAACCGATGAGAATCTACAGGGGGTAAAAGATTTCTTTGTGCACGCTGGGTTGATAATAGACCTTTATCCAAACGAATTCGATTTCATCGATGCGGTCACAGAAAATCCAGTTATTGGAATTGTAACTGTCAAGATCCGAGAAGAGGTATTGGAGTGCATATACCGTGGGTACGACAACTTTGAAAAAATGAGTCAATTTCTCAGTAAGCTGTTTCGAGACACTATAAACAAGACTCGGAAAGAATGCGCTATAGGATCAAGCGAGTACAGAGTCATCTTACTGCTTTCTTACGAAATTGAAGATGCCAAACTTATTTTTCTCACAAACTCTTTTCAATTCGTGAAGAAATTTGCGATTAACCTTCGGTCTGTTCAACTGAAGGATATCCGAGTCAGGAAAACCGCGAATAAATTGAAAATCAAGCATATCATTGCTTCAACGAATACTGTCCTCGGAATCAATCTACTTCGCGAGAATAACCGGCTGTATTTTCGTCGTATTAACAAGAATGAGTTTGACCGTATAAACTGGTGGACGGATTTTGAAGTGCGCCCCGGTCATATGCGAAGTGCGATTGAGACTATAGAAAAAGCCGCCAAGAACAGCCGAAATAAGCTAAATATTTGTCCGATCGCCGGAAGGAATGATATAACAGCTTATCATCATAAAAACTTACAATATTCATTGCAGAGATTTCTCAAATGTCACTACAGCCTTTTCAACACATCACTTGGTAACAGGTACATAATATCATCAGAGACTAACATCTGTTTTCCTGGCATACAGAAAACTGAGTGTCGGGAGAGACCGAATATAAGTATAAGTGACCCTCAAATAGACAGCAATTTCAAAAACATGCTTCGGGATATAAACGTCAGCAAAAATCTTCATCTTCTTGAAAGAGAATCGCTAACCAACATTGTCAAAAAACTACAGTATTTGTTGAACGACACTTACTTAGAAGGTTCGTTTACATCGTTTGTACCTTTAATAAAAGAAAGCATAGGTAATTATTTAAAAATACCTGTGGGAGATAAATTGTCCGAAAAAACAATAGATTTGGAATTTTTGACAAGTTTTATTGAGTTATCGTATATTGTGAGATACCAAGGCCTCCCTCCGGTAGGAGAAACAGCAGTTTGCCCGACACTTGGGACGTATACCATGGGCCAGAAATTGCTGCCGCTTCTTGATTACACGGGACATTATCTGCTATATAACTTGGCGAAGAAATTAGGTAGTCACAAATTTCAGCCCCAAACGATCTTGACAACGAGTATAAACCCTTATATTGGAACCCACATTCCATGTCCGTCGTTGAATGTGGCATTCATACAACTTCCGGTTAACCCGCTTATACATCATGACATCGCACTCCTTACTTTTTTCCATGAATTAGGACATTCTGTCTATAATAGTTTTTGCCTCGCAACCTCTTTGCGAAACCTGGATGAAACAGTTAAGCGTCATTTAGGTAAATACGCTGAAACGTTTGCCGAATTCTATTCATGCAAGGTGCTCTCAGACCTTGATTTCAATCGGCACGAAGAACTCAATAACAGGGTTCTCAAACAATTAGAGTTTCGCAGCGAGAGTTTTGAGGAAGTGTTCCGCCTGAAGAAGAAGCAAATACAGAAATCGCAAAAGACGTTTCAGAAAGGCCCAAGCAAGGTCAAAACTAAAGTACTAAAGCTTGTGAAGTCTTGGATGCGATCTATTGGGAGCTACGATGACGAAATCTTACCGAAAATCAGGGTGCTTCTGAACAAAGACTCGTCTTTCATCAAGGAGTTCTGGAACCTATGGATATTTCTGAATAATCAGCGGCGAAACTATTTGTACTGTCTATATTCATTTTCGTTCTTTAACTCTTAGCGGAGCCAATAAGTTATGTCGTTTGTAATGATAAAACCGAGCCAGCTCTCTCCGCCTGCTTTTGCGCTTTATCAAATGCAGCGC
>Ga0315279_10000396_pt1 | contig 89606 bp, 69 predicted proteins | sample YL17G06_20_MG_FD_203694 | JGI IMG/M metagenome (GOLD analysis project Ga0315279, IMG submission 203694) | Sediment microbial communities from Yellowstone Lake, YNP, Wyoming, USA - YL17G06_20 | ecosystem: Environmental > Aquatic > Freshwater > Lake > Sediment | place: USA: Wyoming | collected...
TACGTCAGCCAAGAAGGCCTCCAGCTTCAACCGGAATCGTTCTATCTCTCGGGGTTTCATACCCCAGAGGATATACCAAAGGGCTATTGAATGTCAAGATAAACTTAACGTAGTAGTACTAATAACTCTATTTCACTCTTTTGAAACTCTTTTGCATGTACCCGGAGTGCCAGTTCCTCTGCTCTCTGCCAGGCCTTTATCTTTGTGTAATCTCTGTCCATTTCTCCTCTTCAGTCTGATGTCTGAGGTCTATAGTCTTACTGTCTGAATCACAGATACACATCTTAAAAAGCATTGACAACTCTTGAATGTTAGAATACGATGAAAGTTCTTTTGGTCACTATATAATGAATATTTATCAAAAAGCAAGTTTTGACAAGAGGGAGGTGAGAATCCATTTTGATCAATCGAGATTATTAAAATCAACCCATTCGACTCACCGGTCTGAAGCCCGGGGTATGCTCAGGGTTGATACTGAGCGGCGCTTTTTACCCCGATTTAAAAATCAGGGTTTGGCGCCGTCGGACGTATCAATTTGAAAGAAGAGAAAGAAAGGAGGTCGTTTGTATGAAAAATTTTTTCATTCTTGTTTCGATGATTTTATGGGTTACGATTCTCAGCTTTATCACTGCCCCAAGCATTTTTTCGCAGCCAATGGAGCTGAAGGGAGTCTCGTTTTTGCCCAAGGACCATCGCCTCTGCGCAATGATCCCCGTCTGGATAGAAAGGGTGAATACCGAACTGAAGGATGCAATAAAAGTCAACTGGCTTGGTGGACCGGAGGTCATGCCACCCTTTGAACAACCTGAAGCATTAAGGAAGGGTATTTTCCAAATTGGTTTCCTACCAGCTGCTTACTATGGAGGATTACTTCCTGAAGGCGATGCGATCTCCCTCTCAAAGTATGATTTCAAGAAGGAGAGAGAAAAGGGGGGAGTTTGGGATTATTTCGTTGACAGACATAAAAAGATCAATATGGAGCTTTTAGGGACATGGTTATATGACCCATTTCTTCTCTATGTTAAAAAACCGGTCAAAGGAATCGAGGATTTAAAAGGACTGAAGATGAGGACTGCTGCCAAATATGACAAAATGATGTTGAAGTTGGGAATGGTCCCCGTCACTGTCCAGTTCGGTGAAACCTACACTGCTTTGCAACGCGGTGTGGTAGATGGCTTCGGATGGCCAACCATCGGGCCGAGGGAATGGGGTTGGCTTGAATATAGTAAGTTTGTCATCGATATACCATTTTATGTGAGACAGAATACGTTGATCCTTATGAACCTCGATGTGTGGAATAAGTTTCCTAAAGCGGTTCAAGACAAATTGATGGATATCACTACAAAATATGAACCAGAAATGAAAGCCTATTTTGATAAGGAGATAGACAAAGAGAAAAAGGAGATGGAGAAGATTGGGGTGAAGAGGATTACGTTTTCTGCCCCAGATACAAAAAAATATATCGATGCGGCGAATGATTCTTTCTGGGAAGATCTTGAGAAGAAGGTGCCCGATGCAGTAAAAACATTGAAGAAACTCATGGGGTACTAATACAAATTCAATAAATCATAATACCCCCCATCCTCCCCTCCCTCAGGGGGGGAGGGTTAGGGTGGGGGTGATGTAAATTAATTTAATGCGTCTGTATTAATACAAATACAATAAATAATAACTAAGATCTAAGTACAAATAATCAAATAGTTTCCAATTTTCAATAACCAATACCTAAACTTGATGTCCAATTCATTGATTATTATTTGGTGATTGGAATTTGGTCATTGAATGTATAGAAGAGGGGGATGTTTGGCACATCCCCTCAAATTTAAGTGGTGAATGGAAATGGTCAATCGAATTTTTAGTTATATAGAAGGCTTTGTGAAGGGTTTTAATAAAGCACTTGTTTTTATTGCTTCGATCATGATGGCAGGGCTGATGATCATTGTTTGCATTGACTTGGCCTTAAGATATTTTTTCAATTCACCTTTGTTATGGGGAACAGAGGTTACGGAAATATTGCTTTTATATATTACTTTCCTTGGAATGGCCTGGGTATTTCGAGAAGATGGTCATGTGGTCATCGACGTATTCACCAGCAAGGCCGTTGGGAGAAAGAAAAAAATATTAAATGGGATCAGTTATTTTCTGGTGGGTATTGTTTCTGTTGTATTGATTTACTATGGTTTTTATGCCACATGGGATCATTATTCCCGGGGTGTTTTTAATCCGACCGTCATTGAAACACCGATTGCCCTGATTATTATTGTTATCCCTATTGGGAGTATTCCCCTTTTTTTGGAGGTTTTGATAAAGTTAAGGAAATTATTTAAAAAATTTTAGATTGCAGATTGTAGATTGGAAAATATAAAATCCAAAATCTTAAATCTAAAATTTTAAATCGGACATTTAAAAATAATGGATTGGGTTACTTTATTTATCATCATTCTTTCTTCACTGATCTTCTTATTCTTTTTAGGGGTACCCGTCGCTTATTCCTTTCTTTTTATCAATATCTTCTTTGGATACATTTTTTGGGGAGAAAATGGGCTGACTCAATTGATTTTAAGCATATTCCGATCGATCAGCTCCTTTTCACTCCTTCCCGTCCCACTCTTTCTCTTAATGGGAGAAATCATGTTTCTCTTTGGGATTGCACAGAATATGATGGAGACCTTGGAAAAGTGGATGGGAAGATTACCTGGGAGGTTGAGTCTTCTTGCAGTGGTTGGAGGCGTAATATTTGCAACTCTTTCCGGTTCTTCAATGGCGGGTTGTGCCATGCTCGGACAAACCCTTTTGCCTGAAATGGAGAAGAAAGGATATAAGCCTCAGATCACTTTGGGTCCGATCATGGGTTGCGGGACCCTTGCGGCAATGATCCCACCCAGTGCCCTTGGGGTTTTACTTGCCTGTCTCGCCCAGATTTCTGTTGGGGATTTTCTTCTTTCCATTATCTTCCCAGGTCTTTTAATGGCTGTATTATTTGCTGCCTACATTATCATCAGATGTGTGCTAAACCCTGAGCTTGCCCCGGAACATGAGGTGGAAAGGGTATCATTCCGGAGAAGAATAGTACTTAGCGTCAAGTACATTCTTCCTTTGGGTTTGGTGATTTTTGCAGTGATTGGGCTGATCATATTCGGAGTGGCGACTCCCACAGAATCTGCTGCCGTGGGAGCCCTTGTCTGTTTTATCCTCGCCTTTTTTTATAAAGGTTTCAGAGGAGATATTTTGAAAAAGTCCATACTGAGCAGCGTTAAAATCACGGTGATGATGTTTATGATTCTTACCGGTGCCACAGCCTTTGCCCAATTACTTGCCTATACAGGAGCCAGTTCCAATCTGGTTGCAATAGCGACCAAAGCCCCTTTTTCACCGATCATCATGGTGATCATTATGCAATTCATTCTCGTCCTTCTTGGGACGTTTATGGAACCCCTGTCCATATTGATGGTGGCTCTTCCTATTTATATGCCGATCATCCGACAGTTGGGGATCAACCCTTTGGCCTTCTGTTCCGTGCTGTTGATCAATATGGAAATGGCGACGATCTCTCCCCCTGATGGTTTAGTATTATACACGATGAAAGCAGTAGCCCCCCACCATAGTATGACTGAAATCTATAAGGCCAGTGTTCCCTTTGTGATCATCGATATTATTGCCATGGCCATTATCATGATCTTTCCAGATATCGCCCTCTTTTTACCTTCCATCGCCAAATGAGAAAGACGTTTAGAGTAGGGGGCAATTCATGAATTGTTCCTACTCCGTTTTAAGTGGTCAGGATGACTCCGATGACGATTAAGAAAGTCCCCATGACTGTGAAATGGTCAATGACCTCGCTCTCTTTCATAAAGAGGTAGGCCCCCAATAGGGTGAACAGAGGATAAATACAACTAATGGGAACAACCAGTGCAACCTTTCCGATGGACAACGCCCCAAAGATAGAGATAAGTGCAATTGAGTTACAGATGCCTGAAAGAATGGCGAGGAATAAACCATTTCGCTTAACCGATTCCAATCGCATCCCCCGGCCTGAGAAGAAAAAGAAGAAGATCATTATAGCAAGCGCTGTTGCATTGGCGATGGTCGCCCCGTAGAAGGGATTTAGACCACTCATCAATCCCTTTTTGGCAAAAATCGGCGCAATCCCGAAACAGATGGATGAAAGGACGGCTTCCATCTGACCACGCCATCGACTCATCGCTTTCCTCTCATCATCAGAAGGTAGACTCCGGACAGGGTTAAACCGATACCGATCAATTGATGGAGATCCAATTTCTCTCCCAAGACGGTTATTGCAAAAACGACTGAAATAATAGGATAAGCGGAGCTGATCGAAGTACTCTGGGTCACACCGATGAAACGGAAACTGCTGTAATAGAAGGTCCTTCCTAAGAAATAGTTTAAGAACCCTGCGACCATGAAGTAAAAATAGACCGATCCCGAAATATTATAAAATTCGGAAAATCCTTCTCCAACACCGATGCCAATAAGAAAGACCAGCGCTAAAAAATTAATGATCAAGGTGATGAGGATGGCCGTATAGAGAGGGATATCCCTCATGGCCATTTTAAGGAAGATGGATTGAACGCCCCAGGCAATCGCACACAAGATTGAGAGCAGGATACTATGGTTCATCGTTGACTCGCGCTATTTTGCATTCTAATACAACAAACCCTAACTTTGTAAAGTTTTTTCCTGTAATCCTCGACACTGTTTCAAAGCTATCATCATGATCTTTCCGGATACCACTCTCTTCTTAGTTAGAAAATAACGTGACCGTGTCCGTGTCGCGTGTCCGTAACTTATTGAATTTTCATCGTTTGCGGGTGACGAACCCGTCATGACCCATTATTTTCAGTTACCAAGAGATAAACAAGTTTCCTAAAATATTCCCTCCCCCTCTCGACGGAGGAGGGTGAGGGCAGGGGTGGATTAAGCAAGGCACATAGCGTTTGAAAAAATTGACAAATATCCCCCCATTTTGCTAAAGATTATCATACATTTAATGCAAAAATATTTGCAAAGAGGAGGCAGAATGAATTTATCCACTGAGCGGCTTTTACAAATCGCACAATATTCGTTTGTTCGTATGGATGGTGCTTGGTTTATGGCCTTAGCCGGTAAGTTTGGAAAAGAAACAGCATGGGAAATTGATGTTGAGGCGTGGAAACAATTCTCATATGTGTTCGGGAAAAAAATCAGAAAAGAAATTATTCCTCATCCGGTATGGCCGGGAAGTTTTCTGGACGCTTTAGAGATTCTCAGTAAGGTTCTGAAAATTGAAGGTCGTAAAGTGTTTATTGAATCAGATATGATCACTGTTCAGGTTACGGACTGTGAGAACCAAAAAGCAATTGCTAAGGCTGGTATAGCAGATTGTGGGATTGTGACAGTACAAACCTATCAGGGACTTATGAGGGGTTTATTTGGAAAAGAGATGGATGTGTTAGTGCGACATACAAAAAATCTGAATCAGGGTGATGACTGTTGTGAGGTGGTCGTTTCCAGGCAGACTCAACAAACAAAGTAAAGGCGTCTGTTAGACACGACCTACAGAAAAATAATAGTGAAAAGTGTAAAAGAGGAGTGACATATGTCTCGGATAGATTTTACAGGTAGAGTGGCCATTGTAACGGGTGCCGGTGGAGGACTGGGTCGAAATCACGCTATTGAACTTGCGAAGCTTGGGGCTAAGGTAGTGGTCAATGATCTGGGTGTGTCCAGGGATGGAATTGGCTCGAATCCATCTGCCGCGGATCATGTCGTAGAAGAGATAAAGACACTGGGTGGTGAGGCCGTCCCTAATTACGATAATATCGTAACTCCCGAAGGAGGGGAAAATATCGTCCAGACAGCCATAGACGCTTTTGGAAAATTGGACATCCTTATAAATAATGCAGGGATCATTGTGGATAGCACTTTTTCAAAGATAGACGAGAAAAAGTGGGATGCTGTGGTTGCTGTTCATCTGAAGGGGGCCTTCTGTGTTACAAAACCTGCATTCATTCACATGATGCGCCAGGGTTATGGAAGAATTGTAATGACCACCTCAGGGTCTGGCCTCTTCGGCAATTTCGGTCAGACCAATTATGCAAGTGCTAAGATGGGCGTCGTAGGTTTCGCCAACGTCCTAAAGCTGGAAGGGGCAAAGTATAATATCAAGACCAATGTCATTGCGCCTATTGCAGGGACCAGACTTACCGAGGATGTCGTGCCCCCGGAGCTCTTCAGAATGATGAAGGTTGATTTTGTTACCCCTGCGGTTCTTTACATGTGCTCCGAACAATGCCAAGACTCCGGGGTTATTATTAATGCAGGGCTCGGCTACTTTAGCAGATCTGCGATCATGACAGGCGAAGGTGTCATTCTTTCCAGTGGAGATAAGGTTCCGACTCCCGAGGAAGTTATGGAAAATTGGGGCAAGATTACAAGCTTGGAGAACCCCAGGTTCTTTTACCAGTTAATGGAAATGAGTAGTGTGTTAAAGAAATAACACCTTATTAACTCTTCCTTCCTATACTAATGTTTTTTCAATTTCATTCCACTATTCAATATTTCTACTCGTAATCGGCAAGATAAATGGTTACAGCCTTCAGAGATATTTTTGATTTATGTCTCCCAATGCTCAATAATCTTGTACCATGATCAACCATTTGCCCTGATCCAAGATCATGGAATAGGTCATTTTCAATCTACCTCTAGTTTGAGTAAAAACCACCATTGCATTTACCGTTGCCTGGTTACCTTTCACCCAAATTTGAATGCCTTCAACGGTTAAAGGTCCGGTCAGTTTAACCCTGTCAGGCACGATCTCAGCGTATTCTTCGCGAGATACTATTCTCTGATTCTGACCCATCCCGGTCTTGATTTTTGCACTGGGATGGTAAAGGGAGACAATGGACTGAGTGTCTTTGGTGTTATAAAGCCTCTCAAATTCTTTTAGAACGATTTTGATGGCCTCCTCGTTTTCCCCCGCGAGAGTCACCATCACCCACAGACTGAAAACCGAAATGAAGAGTACTCCAACCAATAATAACTTTGGCGTCTTAGAAGTCATAACTTGCTCCAAAAGGTTAGGGTTGGGTTGTTAGGTTAACTAAGGATCGACTGTCTGAGAAATCGAACTTGTCCGAACGATATCAAATCTAGATACCGATGTCAATTAAAATTTGAAGATATGACTAAAAGGAATCTGATATGACGTTAGATTAGAGAGAACATAAGGCAAAACCAGAGAAACAAAGCTACTTTAGGCAAAAAATAGGGATAAAATAGGTCGAAGCGTAATGAAAACGGTCGTTATTGGTACCGGTCTTTTGCAGTCAACGGGCGCAGAGACTGAGTTTGATAACATCAATGCAACTTACAATTGAAATCACGGAGTTATGGGGAGCATTAAAAGAAAGGCAGGGTTGGAAATGGCCCTGCCTTTTTTGTTATCCACATTTCAATCGGCAATCGTCAACCTCCAGATTCATAGGGCGTCGAGGATAAGTAGGTGGAACCTTCACCCCACTTTTCTGAAGAGTTCTTTCTGAAAGAGTGATTTTTCAAATTCTTCCTAAGATGCAACATTTCAGCACCTATTCGATATTTTAGGTTTGGTTTTCACGGCATTCCGGAGCATTTTTGAGAATCGCAATTTTTTGAATGTTATGGCTCCCTGTTTGGTTCTGGTCCGGCCGGGTTCGATCCCACGATGATTTTCCCCAATCTTCCTTAAATCAGTTTGGTATGATATATGAATAAAGTAAGAGTCAAGAGTAGGATGGAGTTTTTGACCGAATCACATCTTATCCATAAATCATGTGATGTTATGAAGGGGGAACCCTATGTCAGTTGGTAACCTACAGAATTTTTTTGAACCCCAAGGCGTTGTCCTTGTGGGAGCGCGAAGGTCTTTTGGCTTTGGCTATGGCATTCCCCTTTTTCTGCAGAAACAGGGTTGGGGAAATCGCCTCTATCTTGTTAATTCCTCAGGGGGGAAAATGCATGGTCAAAATGTTTACAAACGAGTTCGAGAGGTCCCCTCACCTGTTGATCTGGCGATCGTTATTGTTCCTGCTGAGGCAGTTCCCGGTGTGATGGAAGAAATTGGAGAGCGGGGGATAAGAAGTGTCATCATTGAGACCGCCGGTTTTGCCGAGATTGGAGAGAGAGGCATTGCCTTACAGGAGAGGGTAAAAGCGATTGCAATGCAATACCGTATGCGGGTCATTGGGCCGAATTGTGTGGGTGTGGTTAATACGGAAAATAAATTCTGTTCAGTGGAATTAATTGAGGAATCTCTTGCTCCGGGACCTCTCTCTATCATTGCACAGAGTGGGGTCTTTGGAAATATTCTGCTGGATCATCTCCCTCAATATGGTCTTTTGATCTCAAAAGCGGTTACGTTGGGCAATCGCGTGGATGTCGATGAATCTGATGTGCTGGATTATCTTGATCGTGATCCCATGACACGAGTGATCATGGTCTACCTTGAAGGAACCGCAAACGGCCGACGTTTAATGCATTCACTTGCCCATGTGACTCAGAAGAAGCCTGTCCTGATATTAAAGAGTGGCAGGACGGAGGCCGGCAAACGAGCAACTGCCTCTCATACGGGCAGCCTGTCTGGACAGGATCATATCTATCATGCAGCTATTGCACAGGGTGGGGCGATTCGAGCTGAAAACCTTTCCCAACTCATCGATCTGGCGCGGGTCTTCACGACCCAACCTTTATCTAAGGGTAACCGCCTCGGCATTATCACGACGAGCGGAAGCCTGGGAGCCTTAGCAACAGATGTCGCGGTGTCGAGCGGGCTCACCGTCCCTCCTCTTTCCACATTGACGGTGAAACAGGCCCGGGAAATATCGCCGGATTGGATGAATGTTAAGAACCCCCTCGATATCGGCCCCTCGGGGATCTACGGCAAGCTCCTGCCGATGCTCTTGGCAGATCCGGGAATTGACATGGTGCTTGCTATTATGGTCATACCCTATGTGGCTGTCAGGTACTTTAAGAGCGCTGGAATGACTGCGAAGGATTGGTTTGGGGATATCGCATCTATTCACGAGCAATATCCAGACAAGCCTCTGCTCAGCGTTGTGGTCGGCCACCCTGCATATGTGGAGGATATTACTTCCCTTTGCGGTCGGTCAATACCGGTTTTCACTTCACCTGAACCGGCAGCCCAGGCCCTTGCTACATTCTGGAGTTATTGCAAGATGCGAAAGAAATCAGGGAACAAAAGATTTGGTAACACTTTAGCGCTTTGAAATGGAATACCGTTAGTCCCCCAGTCAGAAATGCTTCCAAAGCTTTAGAATGCGGATTTTTTATTTTATGCCATCGAAACGGAGCAATTTAAACAGGCGCTGTGATACCCTTGAAGCCAGCTCAATGATTCATTAAGAGGTTTCCACTCTAAAGCTTTTCCAGCATCCCTGACTGGGGGGGGCATTGAGGAGGTTTTTCAAAGAGCGAAAGTGTTACAAGATTTGATATTAGTTAAAGTTGAGCAAAGACACGGCCAATATAGACCATGAAAAGGAAAGGGTGATATATGAAAGGTAAACGGTTTGTCGATTTGAGTTTGCCGATTGAAACAGGGCTCCCGAGTGATCCTCCAATGATGATCCCAAAAATCGATTATGTCGATCATACCCAGGGTGCTGAACAGATGAAGGCTTTCTTCCCGGGGGTAAATGCTAAACAGTTACCCGGTGGTTTGGGTTGGGCTATAGAGTTTCTGACGTTGACGACTCATTCAGGAACACATTTGGATGCTCCCTATCATTATCACCCGACCATGGACAAGGGAAAACCTTCGCTGACCATCGACGAGATTCCTCTTGATTGGTGTTTTAGCAATGGGGTGATCCTCGATTTTCGCTATAAGGCCGATGGTGATAGGATTACGGCAGAGGACATAGAAAAGGAATTAGAACGGATCAACTACAAGATTAATCCCTTAGACATCGTTCTGATCCAGACCGGGGCTGATGCTGCCTGGGGCACTCCAGAGTATTTAACCAAAGGGGCTGGGATGGATCGGGAAAGCACACTGTTCCTTACGGAAAAAGGAGTGAAGGTGGTGGGCATTGATGCCTGGAGTTGGGACAGGCCCTTGCCCTTCCTGGCTAAAGAATTCAAGGAAACCGGGGACCCAAGGGTTATCTGGGAAGCTCACTTTGCTGGAATTGAAATTGGATATTGTCACATGGAGAAGCTATCTAACTTAACAGCGATTGGAAAACCTCATGGGTTTATGGTCTGCTGTTTTCCTATCAAGATCAAGAAGGCCAGTGCAGGCTGGGTTAGGCCAATAGCCATCATAGATGAAGTAGGATGAGGCCTTTCTATTGAAGAGGTAAGCATCACATGTTTGTCTTCAACACGTAATCCTTATCGTTTGAGGTTAGTTAGAAGTGAAGAGTAGCAGGTGAAAGTGTTAAATTGGGCAGGAGGGCGACTTTTCCCTGAAAAAGTGGGGACTTCTTCCTGAAAGAGTGATTTCTTAATCCCGGCGCACAATGCAACATTTCAAACGTAAATTCGCAATGGAGACGTCCTCTAATGCCAGCCGAATAGTTACGTGTCTATGACGAGCTTTGGCTTGGCGGCTTCCGGTGTATCAGGACGTTGTTTTTGTTACGATTTGAAACACTTTTATTATCCTGAACGGTTTCAGATAGTTAGATCTGATATTAACCCCAAAACTCTTATCTGGTGTATCAAATCGTAACACTTCCCGTTTTGGCCACTTTCTAACATATTGGAAACATTAACAAATAATTGTCAAAAAAATGGCATTGGTTATGCTTGTCTATTGTTGTTTGGTAAGTACGATATAAGATGGTTGACTTTCTGGTTTCGATTTAGTAGCCTATTATCGAATCGTTCAGAACCGAGGCAAATTTCCTCCACGTGGAATAGAGAAACATGCATTAGTCTTCAGGGCATTGAGTAGTTATTGGTTTAAGGTTTAACCACCTTTGGGGGTGGGAGAGGTGGAAAGTGATTCAAGGAGCCTGGCATTCAAAAGGATGAAGCCAGGCTTTACTTTTTTCACGGTTGCATTAACAGGTTTCCTTTCTTTAGGGAAGGTTCCTTATGTTTAAGAGAATATCGATTTTGCTATTGAGTATCTTTCTTTTGGTCGCGCTGGCTCCTTTTCCCATCGGAGCAACAGACCATCTGTTAAGGCAGGGACAGATCAAAGAGCCTGACGGGGCGACAAAGACCCGATTGACAGAGGGTTATGGGAAATTGCCTTTACACTTCGAAGCCAACCAGGGTCAGGTTCATGAAACGGTTCGATTTCTCTCTCGTGGAAAGGGATATGGGCTGTTTTTGACCTCCACAGAGGCAGTGCTGACCTTGAGGAAAGCAAATCGGACATCAGAGAAAACAGGGGCAGAGGCGGTAAACCCTCAGGCGGGCATATTACGAATGAAATGGGAGGGAGCGAATGAAGATCCAATGATTGAAGGAGTGGATGAACTTGAAGGTAAGAGTCACTACTTCCTCGGGAACGACCCGGATCAGTGGAGAACCAACATCCCGATATATCAGAAGGTGAGATACCGAGACCTCTATCCCGGAATCGACCTAATTTATTACGGGAACCAGAGACAACTGGAATATGACCTTGTCGTAACACCTACGGGAGACCCAGGTTCTATACGACTCGTAATTGAAGGGGCAGAGGGGGTGAGGGTGGATGAAGGAGGTCGCCTCATCCTCCGGGTAGGAGGTGGAGAGGTTATTCAGCATGTCCCCCTGATTTATCAGGAAGTAGAGGGTGAGAAGAAGTTCATCAAGGGTGGATATGTAGTGGACCCTTCGGGAAAAGATAAGGGTGAGGTACTCATTGGTTTTAAGATTGATAAATTTGATACGAAAAAGCCACTCGTCATTGACCCTGTTCTTGTCTACTCCACATACCTTGGGGGTAGCGGCGTTGATTATGGTCAGGGCATTGCTGTGGACAGTTCAGGAAGCGCCTACATTACAGGGACTACCTCCTCCAACAGCTTTCCCACCACAAGTCCTATTCAGGGGACAAATGCGGGCAGTAATGACGCCTTTGTAACCAAGCTCAACCCTTCTGGCTCTGCACTCGTCTACTCCACATACCTTGGAGGTAGCGGCGTTGATTATGGTCAGGGCATTGCTGTGGACAGTTCAGGAAGCGCCTACATTACAGGGGACACCAACTCTACCAACTTTCCCACCGCAAATCCTATTCAGGGGGCATATGCGGGCGGTTATAGTGACGCCTTTGTAACCAAGCTTAACCCTTCTGGCTCTGCACTCGTCTACTCCACCTACCTTGGAGGTAGCGATATTGATTATGGTCGGGGCATTGCTGTGGACAGTTCAGGAAGTGCCTACATTACAGGGGGAACCTTCTCCACCAACTTTCCCACCGCAAATCCCATTCAGGGGGCACATGCGGGTGGTTATGATGACGCCTTTGTAACCAAGCTCAACCCTTCTGGCTCTGCACTCGTCTATTCCACTTACCTTGGAGGTAGCAAGCGTGATTTTAGCGGGGGCATCGCTGTGGACAGTTCTGGAAGCGCCTACATTACAGGGACTACCTCCTCCACCAACTTTCCCACCGCAAATCCCTTTCAGGGGACAAATGCGGGTGGTCAGGACGGATTCGACGCCTTTGTAACCAAGCTCAACCCTTCTGGCTCTGCACTCGTCTATTCCACTTACCTTGGAGGTAGCAAGCGTGATTTTAGCGGGGGCATCGCTGTGGACAGTTCTGGAAGCGCCTACATTACAGGGGGAACCGACTCCACGGACTTTCCCACCGCAAATCCCTTTCAGGAGTATAATGGATCTGACGCCTTTGTAACCAAGCTTAACCCTTCTGGCTCTGCACTCGTCTACTCCACATACCTTGGAGGTGGCAGTCCATGGAGTCACCCAAATGATTATGGCTCTGGTATTGCTGTGGACAGTTCAGGAAGTGCCTACATTACAGGATGGACTCGCTCCGATGACTTTCCCACCGTAAATCCCATTCAGGACACATGTAGGGGCTGTGGGCTAGACAGTTATTCCGCCTTTGTAACCAAGCTTAACCCTTCTGGCTCTACACTCGTCTACTCCACCTACCTTGGAGGTAGCGGTCATGATGGTGGCAATGGCATTGCAGTGGACAGTTCAGGAAGTGCCTACATTACAGGGGGAACCAGCTCCACGGACTTTCCCACCGCAAATCCCTTTCAGGGGTCATATGCGGGTGGAGGAGGTTTGGGAGTCTTTGGGGACGCCTTTGTAACGAAAATATTTTCTGAGACGGTCTCCACCCCAACTATACCCAGCGGGCCTACCAGTGGGGATACAGGAATTCCCTACCTTTATCAAACTGGAAGTTCTTCCTCGGATCTTGGTCATTCGGTGGAGTACCAATTTGATTGGAAGGGTGACGGCTCGGATCTATCCCCTTGGGGGTCAGCTACTCAGTCAAAAACATGGAATACCCCTGGGACTTATAATGTACGGGCCAGAGCACGATGCACTATTGATACCAGTGAGGTATCATGTTGGTCTGGAACTTTATCCGTTAACATCACCAGTGAAACCGTCTCTACGCCTACAACCCTCAGTGGGCCAACCAGCGGTATTACTGGCACAAGTTACATTTACTCAACCGGAGGCTCTTTATCAAATTTCGATCATCCTGTGGAGTATCAATTTGATTGGAAAGGAGATGGTACAGACCTGTCTTCTTGGGGAGCTACCACTCAATCAAAGATTTGGACGGCTGCCGGGACTTACAACGTCAAAGCCAGGGCTCGATGTGCTATCCACACCGATTTGATCTCTTCCTGGTCCAGTTCCCTTTCCGTGACCATCACAGTTCCGTCTACTGTCGCCACCAATCCTTCAGGACTCCAGATCTTGGTTGATGGTTCCACTTACACTGAACCTCACACCTTTGATTGGACTCCTGGCTCCTCCCATAACCTCTCTGTTTCCTCTCCTCAGAGTGGGACTTCTGGAACACGCTATATCTACTCTTCCTGGAGTGATGGAGGAACCCAAACTCATACGATCAATGCACCGTCCTCCAGCACCACTTATACGGCTTCTTTTACCACACAATATAGCTTGACGACCTCTGTCAATCCTTCCTGGACAGGAACAATTACTCCTTCTGGAACGAACTGGTATGTTGTTGGGCAAAATGTTTTTATCTCTTCCACTGCAAATCCAGGCTATACCTTCAGCGGTTGGTCTGGAGACCTATCGGGTACAAACAATCCTACCTCTATCCCTATGAATGGGCCGAAGAATGTTGTAGCCAATTTCACTCAGAATCAATATACCCTTATTGTCAACATTGCTCCCATAGGTTCGGGGTTGGTCACGAAGGTCCCTGATAAAACAACTTATGTTTATGGGGATGTAGTCACGCTGACGGCGACAGCTAACGCTGGATATACCTTCAGCAACTGGAGCGGTGATGCTACGGGTTCAACCAATCCTGTTACTGTTACCATGAATGGTAATCGGACGGTGACCGCCAATTTTACTCCGAATCAGTATACTCTGACGGTGAACATCGCTCCTTCTGGTTCGGGATCGGTCACGAAGAGTCCAGATAAAGCTTCCTACATCTATGGGGAGTGGGCCTATCTAAAAGCAACGGCTGCTACTGGGTATGCGTTCGATAAGTGGACTGGAGATGTCAGTGGGGCGACGAATCCTATCGCCCTTACAGTCAATGGAAATAAAACCGTGACGGCCAATTTTGTTCAAATCCCTATTCCGACAACACGCAAAGTAGTGGGTGTCGATATAGATTCTGATTCTCTGGTCGAAATAAACCTGATTGATGGTTCACTTAGAACAATAGGTTTTCTCGGTTTTGGATCTGTATCAAATATAGCTTTTAATCCAGAGGACAATAATCTGTATGGATTTGATGGTAATCTCGATGCTTTTCTGATTATTGATACAGGCACAGGAGTGGCAACTTCCATAGGGCACATACCTATGGGATCAATATACAATGGGCTTTTGGCCCTTGTATACGATCCAGATCAGAAAGTATTCTTGGGAACTGTCTCTTGTTTAGGTCCAGGGGATTTCTATGGCTTTAAGGATGCTTTCATAAGAATCAACCCACTGACTGTAGAACTCACTGTGGTTGGAAGTCTTTCTTCGGGTAGGATCGATGCACTTGGTTTCGATCAAAATGGTGTCCTCTGGGGTATCCAGGGTGGCACTGGAAAACTTTTTACCATCGATCCTGTTACAGGTTTTGCTTCTTTTCAGAAATACATTTTTGGTGCAAATTTCCTGACCAGCATTGCAGGACTTTTGGAGGATGATGTTTTTCTCGTAAGGGATTCATCTGGAGAGGGGCTTAAGGAGTTGAACATTCGATCAGGCCAATGCACCTCAATAGTAGTCCCAGCCAACAGCTATAGCATTGTGGACATTGCTCTTATTCCATGCCCTGAAATCTCTGTATCTCCACTGAGCAAAAATTTTGGGAGTGTCAATGTCGGGGGTACGTCATCTGCGCAAACATTTACTGTCTCTAACACAGGAGTCGAAAACCTTATCATAGGGGCACTTTCTATCACAGGCACAGATGCTTCTGAGTTTAGCAAGCAGAATGATATGTGTTCAGGGCAGACGGTGGCTCTCTCATCGAGCTGCACTGTTGATGTCCTATTCTCACCCACATCAGCAGGAGTAAAGAATGCAAGTCTTTCGATCCCGTCCAATGACCCCGATACACCAACAGTAAATGTCTCACTTACTGGCGCTACCGGCGCAGGTGTATCAACAATAAATCTCCCACAGACGGGACAGACCAAGTGCTATGACCAATATGGGACAGAGATTAACTGCTCAGGAACAGTGCAGGATGGAGAAATTCAAGCAGGAGTTGAGTGGCCAAATCCAAGATTTACGACAATTTACTGTAGTGCAAATACCCCGTGTACTGACCAAAATTCCGACTGTGATAACAATGCTTCTACAGATTTAATAAGAGACAATCTCACCGGTTTGGTTTGGGCGAGGAACGGGAATCTTCCTAATAGTGTTAAAAATTGGCAGGGTGCATTAGACTACGTTACCTCTTTGAACGCTGGTAATGGCTTATGTGGTTATTTCGATTGGCGACTTCCAAATATCAATGAGCTTGAGAGTTTATTGAGTTTCGGAGAAGCTAATATTGATGATTGGCTAATTTCAAATGGATTCGTGGGCGTGAAGGAAGACAATTACTGGTCGTCTACTACCGTAAACCACTATCCTTTCGAAGAGGCATATGAAATTTCTTTATTCCACGGGGGTTGCAAATTGACGGACTACAAATCCAATAACAAGATGTCCGGTCCTGAGTCCGGCTATTATGCCTGGCCTGTACGCTCTGGGCAAACAAATAATCCTGATTATCAGTACCCTGCAAATATATGGAAGACTGGACAGACTCAAGTTTATTTTCCAAACGATGATGGAGATCTCCAGATGGGTGTTTCTTGGCCAAATCCAAGGTTTACCAATCTTGAAGGAACTACCCCTGTAACAGGAGACTTGGTAGTAGATCAGTTGACAGGTTTAATTTGGACAAGAAATGTCCAAAACCCTGGACCTTCTGCGTGTCTTCCTGGAAGTGGAAAATCATATCAAGAAGCATTGGATTTCGTAAAATGCTTAAATGTCAACTTTTACCTTGGATATAATGATTGGCGACTTCCAAATATAAAAGAACTTTCCAGTTTAATTGATTCTTCTAAAATTGCTCCGGCCCTACCTTCTAATCACCCGTTTTTGAATGCTTCAACGAATAGTGGGACCATTTCTTTTTGGTCCTCTACAACATTAATCTCTAGAACTGATTTTGTTCTCTCTCTTGACTCAGGGTTTGGTGTCTTTTGTGGTATGCCTAAGAAAGGAGCGAGTCCTCCTCAGTATGTCTGGCCAGTACGTGGAGGACAGATTAGTGGTTTGAAGGGAACTGTAAATGACAAAACAACTGGGAGCTATATTCCCTCTGTCACTGTTTCAACAATAAACAAGAATATACAGACAAACCTGAAGGGTTACTACTATTTGAGACTGAATCCTGGAACATATGAGGTAACCTTTTCCAAACCCGGTTACCAGACACTTACTATCTCAAATATTGTTATCACTGAAGGTCAAAATACCGAACTCAATGCCGAACTGCAAACAAGTGAGGTCGTTTCTACACCCAATACTCCCAGTGGCCCCGTTAGTGGCACCACAGGGATAAATTGTACTTATTCCACTGGAGGGTCAACGTCAAGTTACGGACACTCGGTAGAATATCAGTTCGACTGGAAAGGGGATGGATCGGATCTTTCTTCATGGGGGGCTTCAACTCAATCTAAAATCTGGACTGTCGCTGGAACTTATAACGTTAGAGCAAGAGCACGATGTGCTACAGATACTTCTGTCCTGTCGAGTTGGTCAGGGGCTTTATCGGTTACTATCTCTGTCCCTGAGACTGTCTCAACACCGTCAATTCTCACCGGGCCAACAAGTGGAACCATGGGGACTTCCTATTCCTATACAACCGGTGGTTCTACCTCAAGCTACGGACACCCTGTAGAATATCAATTTGATTGGAAGGGTGATGGCTCGGATCTTTCTTCTTGGGGATCTGCTACCCAGTCGAAGACCTGGGCAACCCCTGGTACTTATAATGTGCGGGCCAGGGCTCGATGCACCATCGATACCAGTGTGGTATCATCTTGGTCTGGAACTTTATCCGTTACCATTTCTGTTCCTGAGACTGTTTCCACACCGTCCCTCCTCAGCGGTCCAACAAGCGGAACTGTGGGGACTTCTTATTCCTATACAACCGGTGGTTCAACATCAAGTTATGATCATCCAGTGGAATATCAATTTGATTGGAAAGGTAATGGTACTGATCTTTCTCCCTGGGGAGCTGCCACTCAATCAAAGATTTGGACGGCTGCAGGGACTTACAAAGTCAAAGCCAGGGCAAGATGTACTCTGGATACCTCTGTTATATCCGGTTGGTCAGGATCAATTAAGGTGGTCATTGCCTTAAATAGGTCCACTCGCACTTTACCTCACTCCTACACTCCTTCTCTACCCTTAACAGTGGTTATTGCAATTAACCCGAGCGCAGCAACGCAAGCTTACTCTGCTGAGGACTCTCCACCAAGTGGATGGACAGTAAGTAACATCAATGAATATGGGCAATGGGACGATGTGAACAAGAAGGTGAAGTGGGGGATCTTCTTTGACAGTAATTTCCGCACCCTTACTTACCAGGTTACCCCTCCTATTGGAGAAACAGCTGTTAAGTCATTTTCAGGTCAAGCCAGCTTTGACGGTGTGAATGAAGTTATTGGCGGGGATTCAATGATTGAACTTGGGGCATTGTTACACCCTGCAGACACAAGCCTCAATTTTGAGTTATCAATAAGTGAAGTGACGGCTTATGCAGCAGCATGGAGGTCAGGGCAGACTTGGCCAGTGCCTCCCAATCCCATTCCAATAGAATATCCGACCAATGCGGGTTACTTGTGGAGAAATGGGGAGGTATATCATTATGATGCGACCAAGATACCACCTTCATGTTGGGTTCCTGGTGCTGCCACTGAAGGTCTGTCCGTCAAGAGAAGTTTACCTCTTAAGAATCGAGCTTCCTTTGAAAGCCAGGTTGCTTTAAATGCAGGCGCAGCAACCCGTGACCTTCCGAATTGCTATACCCCATCCGAAGCAACGTCCATTTCTATCACTGTTGCTCCTGGACAGGGGACTCAGGCATATGCGGTGGAGGATTCTCCACCAGCGGGCTGGACGGTAAGTGATATTAATGAGAACGGGGGGTGGGATGATGTCAAGAAGAAGGTGAAGTGGGGGCCGTTCTTTGATAGCAACAGTCGAACTCTGACCTACAAAGTGACTCCTCCATCTGATGAAACTGGGATGAAGACATTTTCAGGAACGGCGAGCTTTGATGGAACGGACGTGGCAATTACTGGAGACTCGACGTTTGGGGGATGCTCCACGGCTCCGATTACCCTCCAATCACCTTCTGATAATACGCATTTCGAAGCCTGTACGCTTTATTCTCTTCCTGCCTTTTCTTGGACTGCAGGAGAAACTTTCAGGAACTATGAAATTCAGTTCTCTCCAGATGAGAGCTTCAGTTCTACACCTGTTAAGGTAAGGGTATCGGGGACAGCCACGCAGATAACAATGACATCAAGCACGTGGAAAAGGGTATTATCGATTCCTGGTGGGACAGTCTATTGGAGAATAATCGGAAAACAGGCCAATAGGAAAACAGCAATTAGTGCCATAAGCGAAGTTTATTCCTTTATAACAGAGCCTTCTAAACCAGTGACGAATCAAACCATATCCCCTACCAGTATAACTTCCTTGCCAACATTATCCTGGGGGAATAACTGTAATACTAAGTTTAAGGTCTGGTTTGAAAGTGATGAGCAATTTAGCAAAAAGAAGGCTTTTGCCTTCAATATCACAAACCCTAATGACAATGAAGGGGAATTTACGAAAGTGCTCACATCCGGTCAGTGGATGGCCATCAGGAGGGTGGTTGGAGATACCGCTGGCTCAACGATTTACTGGTACATAGAATCCTGGGATGGGCTGAAAAGATATAACAAGTCGGATGTGATTAATTTTGTATTGACGGATTAATTACGAGTCTGTTTGCAAGTTCATGTGCAAAGGCGAATTAGTAAGGTCTGACCATAAATAGTACTTCCTTGTAACTTTCTGTTCCCTAATTTTTGAAAAAGGTGTATATTACAACCGTAAATGAACAATGCGGATATGCCTCGACCCATATGAATAATTCATTCTGAAATTAACTCGATTCCATATAATATTGTTTAAACCGGTCTTTTCTGGAAAAATGGCATGAAATTCGAACCTTTTTGAGCAGAAGAGAGCCTTAAATGGTTTTAGATTTAATAAAAATATAGAAGCAGCTTAAAAAATAAGTTAGCACTAAATAAAATAATAAAGGAGAAAACAAATGATAACAAAGAAGCATGACCAATGTAAGTATTTCGGTTATAAATCTTGCGTACACAAAGATGATGAAGTAATGAAGAAGGCAACGCAAGATGTTCCCCAATCTGCATCACCAATTTATTTATTGCTCCCGTCTTCTGAAGAGATTGATGCAATTTGTTCAGGCTGTGGATCATTTGTCCAGAAATAGGCTTCATCAATTATACCTTGTTTTTGAAGGGTTCCAATTGCACTATGGGCAAGTAACCATACCTCATGACTTACACACTTTGTGTTTTGTTTTTCTTTTGGAAAATCAAGGGATGCTGAAAACACTTTATCTTGGTATGTCATTCTTAGATGAATTTGTAGATTTTTAGACATATAACCTCCAAAAGTGCTAACAACCGGCTCAACCCGACCGGATTAAGCTCGGCATCTAAGGGTTAACTCCGTGCCCCGGCGGGTTAGCCGGAACGTTAACTATGAGAATATAAACAAATATGGATACCGATATACTGCACCTCGTCAGGCAAGAGCTACTTGGGGACGATCAAGAGGTTCGCTCTCAGTTCATAAGTCACTTTGATTCAGAAATATCCGCATTCATTAATGCAATGGCATCCGCTTATCAGTCATGGATGAAATATGATAAAACAGTTGGAACAGACAAGAGACGGGCTTATGTGGCTGCATTTCTTTTTAATGCCATCAATAATTTGTTGGCGTCTATGAAATTGTTTATCTCTGGCTATTCCATTCCGTCGGGCAATCTTGTCCGACAAACTTTAGAAGCTATTTTTACTGCAATTCTATGTTCAAGCACAAAACTGCAAGTTTATCAGCAAATTGATCGGAATAAATTTTCAACCAAGGACGCAGGCAAGATGGTTCTAAAGTATTCGGAATTGTTAAATATCAAAAAGAAGTCGATACACGCTGCAATGAAAATATATGTGTTTTATCACAAATTCAGTCATTCTTCTTTACTGGCGCTTGCCCACAATATTTCGTTCACCAATTCCGGCAAAATATACGTCGGCCCATCATTTGATGATGAGAAACTTTTCGTTTATCGAAAAGAGGTATCAGGTCGTTTAAACGTTGCAAAGACAATTTCCAACGTGATAGAAGGCATACTCATGGAACAAGAGAGGAACAATTAACAACGCCTTCAACCAGACGCGGAATAAGCCCCTGACGTTTTTCATTCCGGCGGGATTGCCCGCACTGGTTAAGGCCAACCTTATGATACAAAGAGGGGGTATCAAAATGAAAAGAAAAATATATGTCTTTTCCTTTTTGTGTCTCCTGCTTCTTTTTGATCTATTAAGCGCAGAAAATATTGTTTTCCCCGATTTCTCATCCCAAGTATCCCATCTTGAATTAGATCTGAAACTTTTTGATTTTGCTGTCAATCACCTAAATACCATTTCTTCTGGACCTTTGACCTACATTAACTCTATTTCCTCTCGGAAAGAACATGGGGACGTTGTTGAATTCGTCCACTTGGTATCGGTCAGGTTCTTATCTCTCAGCGCTGAGACTCTCAACCGCCTTGGCCACGGCTGAGGTGCAAACCCCCACGTGGCGCGCAATCTCCGCAAAAGGGATTCCCATCCCATGACTCAACTGAAAGGATATCTTTGCTCGAACTTGAGAAACCTTTCTCCTCTTCCCTCCACTCCGAAGCTCTTCCTCGTCGATCCCTCCCTCTTTACACAACTTCTTCATTATTTCATCAATAGGTTTCTTTCTCCCTCCAAGTTTTAGCTGCCTGGTCAATCTCTTATCCGCTTCTTTCAGGATTTGAGCCACGAAGTCTTCATCCCCAAGGATACGCCCATCGTGCTCCACCTCTTTTTTCTCTCCCCTCAATGACAACACTTGGGACCATCCTCCCATGCTTCGACCCCGTCTTCTTCCTACCAAGTCATCGCGTCTCCCCTGGTCTTTTCCCTCCTCTATAAATTTCCGGTAGGCCCTTACCGCCTTTGCCCTTGCCTCACCGAACTGCCTGAGAATATATTCCCTCTCTTGCCAATCGTTCTTGCTTCTTCCTACCAATACCCCATGACCAGTCCAAGGATAGCGATCTAACTCCTGCATACTCTTAACGATCCCTGCCCTCAAGGGGTTTAAGTGGATGTAACGAACCAGTTCCAATAGGTATGCCTCCTCCTCACATACGATCGATTTATACCGGTCTTGAAAGAGATGACCCCTCCGATGATATTTCCGGTTGTACCAGAGCGCGTAACCCGTTAACAGGCGGCGCATGAATTTGGAGATTCCCGGGGGGCCACTGAACATGAGGAGGTGAACATGTTACTCATCAAGACCCAGGCAAGGATTCTGGCTCCTGTGCCTTCAGAGACTTTAGAGATCCGAGAGAGGAAATTTAGGCGATCTCTCTTTTCCTGAAGGAGAAGCTGTCCTTCGGTTCCCCGGATCATTACGTGGTGGAGGGTTCCAGGAGAATCTAATCTGGCCTGCCGAGCCATAAAAGGCTTCTATCATAACTCAACACCTTTGTCCCCCAGTTTTTTCTCTTGCTGTTAAAAAAACAGTCCTCAATTGAGCTTTAGTTAGCTTTCTGATAAATTAATAGCGTGATTGGACCTCAAAAACGAATTCTATGGTCAAAGACCAGAGATGAATTATTTAAAATTATTAACAATTTTTTTAAATTTTGACAAAATGTCATTTCTAATTGAACCACACCACCTTTTAATATTCACTAAAGATTCGGATTAAACCTTTAAAATTAATCAGTTACGAAATTAAAATTCATTTAGGTATGTTTCTTGCAGTAAAATCAACAAAAATCAGAGGAAATGGGAGCAATCTGATGCGCTTAATGGAAAAAGATTTAGTTTTAACGACTGAGGAAGCAACCGGATACTTAAAAATTTCTAAACCTACCTACTTGAAATATATCCGTCTCGGGAGGATAAGGGCCATCAAAGCAGGAAAGGGCTGGAGAGTTCTCCAATCTGAATTGTATCGATTCTTAAAGGGAGAGGCAAACAATTAAGGGTTCAATTTTTTAAAAGAAGAAGTTGATATGGAAGTGATATCTGTTTTAGGAATTTCTGTTCTCCTTCAGTTTACAGCGATATTTTTAGCGTTGAAGCTGATCTCTGTCACAAAGAGACACACAGCATGGATGTTGATTGCCGTTGCCTTTCTTCTCATAGCCATCAAACAATGCTTCACCTTATTCCGTTTGATTTCAGGAGATTTGTTCTACTCCGCTAATTTATCCGATGAATTGGTAACCGTTGCGATATCCGTGATCATGGTTGTGGGAATAGCTTCGGTTCGACCCCTATTTCTTTCCATCAAGCGCTCTGAGGAAGAGTTAATGAAAGCCAAGGAAGTTGCCGAGGCCGCCACTCGTGCCAAATCTGAATTCTTGGCCAACATGAGCCATGAAATCCGAACCCCCATGAATGGCATTATAGGTTTCTCTAATCTGTTGTTAGAAACCGAATTGACTCCTGAACAACGGGAGTATGCTGAAGCAGTGCACCTCTCTGCCAACCATCTGCTCACCATCATTGATGATGTTCTCGACTTCTCGAAGATTGAGGCAGGAAAATTAACCATCGATCCCATCCCTTTTAATCTGCGAATTGCAGTGAAAGAGGTGGTAGGTCTCCTATCCGTAAGGGCTGAGGAAAAGGGTGTTGAATTGATCATTCGTTATGTCCCGGACGCTCCGCATCGCTTTATCGGAGACCCAGGGCGGATCCGCCAGGTGCTTACCAATCTGGTGGGAAACGCGATCAAATTCACAGAGAAAGGCCATGTGCTGATCAATATTGAGTGCGAGAACAAGACCGACACCACAGCAAAACTTCGGCTATCGATTGAGGACACCGGAATTGGAATTTCTGAGGATAAAACTCATTACATTTTTGAGAAATTTACTCAAACGGATGCATCGACCACACGCAGATACGGCGGAACCGGTTTAGGATTAGCGATCTCAAAACAACTGGTAGAGTTAATGGGGGGTACGATCGGAGTCACCAGCCGACCGAGTGAAGGTTCGACCTTCTGGTTCACGCTCCCCTTGTCTTTAGATACCCAAGACATCGCTCCTTTGCTTCCTCAATCTGATCTGGAGGGAGTTCATGTGCTGATCGTGGATGACAATAAAATTAATTGCCGTGTGCTCCATGAGCAGCTCTCCAGTTGGGGGATGCGGAGCAGCGCTTATCCTACGGGTGGAGAGGCTATGAGAGCCCTGCGTGAAGCCCAAGCTGCCCGTGACCCCTACCAGGTTGCAATCCTTGATTATTACCTCCCTGACATGGATGGAGAGTCACTGGGACGAATGATTAAAGACGACCCTGCGCTGCGGGAGACCTTGCTGGTAATGCTCACCTCCGTGGGACAGCGAGGCGACGCAAAGCGTGTCTCAGAGGTGGGATTTTCAGCCTATTTAGTCAAGCCGGTGTCTCCCTCTCAGCTTTTGGATGCCTTATCCACTGTCTTGGGAACATATAAGGAAGGAATTTCGACCACGTTAATCACTCGTCACACTCTGGCTGAATCACAAACCGCTGAAGCAGTCCCGGTCCCAAAACAGGAAAAACCCATCCATGCCCGTATACTGGTGGTGGAGGACAATGCTGTCAACCAGAGGATGGCAGTGAGGATGCTGGAGAAACTGGGTTGCAGGGTGGACGTGGCGGCAAATGGATTGGAAGCCGTGGAGATGGTAGAAAGATTGAAGTATGACCTTGTGTTTATGGACTGCCAGATGCCAGAGATGGACGGCTACGAAGCAACCGCCGAGATTCGCCGTCGCGAAGATGCCTCCAGACATACGTTGATCATCGCTATGACAGCTCACACCATGCAAGGGGATCGGGAGAAATGCCTGAAAGCGGGGATGGATGATTACATTGCTAAACCCATCAAAAAGGAGAGGCTCCTTGAAATCATGGAGAAATGGATGTCCAGCCAGGAGAGAGTATGAAATTAGAAGAATTGGCAGAAAATTTAGAAATGGAGGTAGATGAATTTTTAGAAATCATGAAACTCTTTTTAGAGACCAGCGTTTTTGATCTAAACCAATTAGAGGCCGGCATTGAGGAGGGAGATGGACAGAGGGTTATAATAGCCGCCCATTCCATAAAAGGCGCTGCGGTCAATCTTGGGTTGTTGGAGATATACGAGGCGGCGAGGAAAACGGAGATGGAGGCTCGTGAGAATAACCTCAATGGGGCAACAGTGGCAGCAAGAGAAATCAAAGAAAAAATTGATCAGATAACGGAGGATCTTCTCAAAGCCGAAAGTTTAAAACTCAAAGAAGAAAGCAGAAGTCAGTAAGCAGAAGATAGACTCAAAGAAACAATGACTCGGTGGCTTTATGACTTCATGACTCAAGGATCCCAAAAACGTTATAACGAAACGACGATCAGATAAGGAGTCGATGAGATGGGTAAAAAGATATTGGTTGTGGATAACCATCCGGTCATTTTGAAGTTCATGACCCAGTTGTTCGAGAAAGAAGGGCATTGGGTGATGACTGCTGAAACTGGCCTGGATGCCCTGGATATTTTGAGGAACTTTATTCCGGATATCATATTTATTGATCTCGTCATGCCCAATATCGATGGAAGGAAATTGTGTCAGATCATTCGCAAAATACCAAAGCTCAAGGATATCTCTCTGGTTATTCTTTCTGCTATCGCGGCTGAGCAGAAGGTAGACTTCACCGAGTTTGGAGCAAACGCCTGTATCGCAAAAGCACCTTTTAACAAGATGGTTAACCATATCCACACCGTGATGGACCAATTGAGTCTGACTCCTTCGGCCTCCCTATCGGATCAGGTGATTGGGCTTAGTGATGTCTTTCCACGCCACATTACAGAGGAGTTACTCTTCATCAAAAGACATTTTGAAGCCATTTTAGGCACGATGTCAGAAGGGATTCTTGAGGTGACATCTGAGGGGAGGATTGTCTATGCCAACCCAGCTGCGATTGCCCTGATCGGTATCCTTGAAGAAACATTACTGGCTTCAAATTTTACTGACCTGCTTAAAGAAACAGATGGCCAATTGATTAAAGGTCAACTGGTGGCCATCCACAATCAATCAAAGACCATCATCAGAGATTTTCCTGTAATGATCAATGGGAAACAAATTTTACTCAACATCTTCCCTATCATGGACGAGAAACATGGGACCATTGTTATTATTCTTAACGATGTGAGTGAACGAAATCGGATGGAGGCTCAGTTCCTCCAGGCCCAGAAGATGGAAGCCATTGGTCAGTTAGCAGGTGGCATTGCCCATGACTTCAACAACCTGCTCACCATTATCAAAGGTTACAGCCAACTCTCCCTTATGGAGCTAAAAGAAGGTGCTCCCTTGAGAGGAAATATCGAAGAGATCAACAAGGCGTCAGACCGGGCCTCAGATTTGACCCATCAGCTTCTGGCCTTCAGCCGCCGTCAGATCTTAGAGATGAGAGTCCTTGATCTTAATGCTCTTCTTCCAGGTGTGGAGAGGATGCTACGACGGGTGATTGGTGAGGACATCGAATTGGTCACTCGATTGGCAGAAGATTTAGGAAGGGTGAAGAGCGATCGGGGTCAGATCGAACAGGTGATCATGAACCTGGCGGTCAATGCGAAGGATGCAATGCCCGATGGGGGGAAACTCAACATTGAGACAGCCAATGCGGAGTTAGATGAGGCCTATGCTCGTGCCCATGTCGCCGTGACCCCGGGTCGTTATGTGATGCTTTCGATTAGTGATACTGGGGCTGGGATGACCCCAGAAGTCAGGGAGAAAGTCTTTGAGCCTTTCTTTACAACCAAGGAGAAAGTTAAAGGGACGGGGTTAGGTTTATCTACGGTCTATGGGATTGTAAAGCAGAGTGGTGGGAATATCTGGGTGTACAGTGAACCAGGGAAGGGCACGACGTTTAAGATTTACCTGCCGAGGGTGGATGAGCCTCTGGAGAAAATGGTGGAAAGGGTGGTGAAAGGAGAACTTCATCGTGGGGATGAGACGATTCTGGTGGTGGAAGACAATGATGAGGTTCGAGAAGTAGCTGTACGAATTCTCAGTGGGCAGGGGTACAAGGTTTTGGAGGCATCTCAAGGGCCCGACGCTTTCCTTATCTGTACGGAGCATGATGGTCCAATTCATCTGTTATTAACCGACGTGGTAATGCCTAAGATGAGCGGCCGTGAGCTGGCGGAAACCCTTATGCCAATTCGGCCGAGGATAAAGGTGCTCTACATGTCGGGTTATACAGGCAATGCGATTGTTCATCATGGTGTTCTAGAAAAGGGAATGAATTACATCCAGAAACCCTTTGCGGTGGATGCTTTAGCACGTAAGGTACGAGAAGTGCTTGATAAATAATTCTGGAACGATGAGTTCGGGAGATTCAGGTTTTAAGTTAAAGCCTTTTTAAACCAATCGAATAATTTGATGAAATAAAATGAGAACTGAGCAGAGAAAGAATATTCGATTCTTAGTTGAGGATAACATAATTGTTGCACTCAGAAATGGATCCATTAAAATCGGGAAAGTTAAAGATATAAGCATGGGAGGGTTGTCTTTTGAACATATCTATGATGAACACTTAAACTTGGAACCTTTAAAAAGAGAGGTCTTTCTATGGGTGAACGCATTTAGTTTGTCTAAGATAGCATGCAGAGTAGTATACGACATCCCAATAGGCATGTCTCCCGAATATGAGTCACTCCCCATTCATTTCATAACCAGGCGATGTGGGGTGCAATTTGAGACACCCTCTGAGGACCAGAGGACACAATTAGATTTCTTTCTTAAAACCTACACCAAGGGGACAGCACCTTAATGGTCTAACCTAACCTCTATGAGTCTAAAACAAGGGCTATCCATGGCTCGGTGAAGAGGGATGCAGGTTTCTGAATAAAATTCTTTAATCAGAGTAGTTCTTATGAAAGAGATTATGACACCTCGTGAGGCAGCAGAATATCTCAGCGTCCATGTCCGGACCATCTATCGTTTGGCGAAAAAGGGGGAGATCCCTGGCCGTAAGGTCGGAGGAAGGTGGAGATTCAAGAAAGATGTTCTTGATAAATTGTTTTCATGTAGAGAAGATCCATCTTTTAAGAGAACGGGATAATGAATGGAAAAGCAGAAGGGCAAAGGAAAAATCGAAAGGGTTTATGAAGGCAAAAAGAGGATGAGAGAGCAGAAGGCCAAACCTAAAAGGAAGGGGAAATATCGGACCTGATCTCAAAGGAAATGCCTACAAGAAGGGGGTCACCAATCAAGGGGGTGGTCACCACGAGGTTGGCATTACTACCGAAGAAAGTCATTACCTGCCTTTAAAACCGTGAATGAAAATTGAGTTAACCTCAACGTTGCATTGAAAAGGGAGATGAGTGTACTTTCAAACCTTTCCAATGCGGGTTTCTCAATGTTTTATGGGTAACATGCGATGTCACCTGAGGTGACTTTTGTAATATGCTGGGAAACAGGGTAGCTAAAAGACTAAAGGTGCCGCTGTAAAGGTTTGGAGAATCCCCATTAATAAGTGGGGATTCTCCCGGAGAGGTGAAATCCTTTTTTATAATTTGCCGGCCCAGCACACTCATCTCCCTTTTGGACCGTTTTTTTGCAACTGCAAGGTTAATTTAAGGATAAACAGGGGGCAGATGTTACATTGTAGTAGCTCGAACAACGAAGAGCGAAGTTTTAAAAAAAGGATTCTTAAACATACGTCCATTTACAAACGATAAGAAATCAAGAGGAGTAAAATCCTTCTCTGGTGATTATGGATATAAGTGGGGGCGCATATACGTTTGCAGCAAGAATGATATTAAGAATACTGTTTTAGCACTAAAAAAGTCCCATCAGATAATTAACCAATGTATCAAGGATGATATTCCCACTGGCTGGTACGCGGAGAGAGAGAATGAGATTTAAAAAGGGTGAGAATCAAAATTTGAAGATTTCAAAAATCATCATCCTTCGGGGCTATCTCAAAGTGAAGAGTAGCAGGTGAAAGTGACAGCCGACTTGAGATTCGGAACTTTAAAGAGAAAAGCAGGGTAGGAGAGACTATCCTGTTGGAATATTGGAAGGATGGAATGCTGGAATAATGGGATTAGATTTCTATTTCGGATTGCAGATTGCTGAATGCGAAATAGAAAATTCGAAATCCACAACCCGAAATCTGAGATTTGTGTTTAGATTCTTACACGATTAAATCTGAGAATTTATCTCTAACACTTATGTCCCCCCTCACCCTGCCCTCTCCCCTCAGGGGAGAGGGGAAGGGTGAGGGGAAATTTCAAATATGTTTGGTTAGGCTTTCCTCAAATTTTCTCTCAGCTTTCTGGTTGCCTCTTCGTCAACCTTCATGGTCTGGGGAACAATCACTACCCCATAATCTTCCTCGGCTTTTTCGAGGCTGACATATTCTTCTATCACATCACTTACTACCATTTCAGGATCACGCTCCAGCGGATTTCCGAAACCCCCTCCACCGGCCGCGTCGATGATCACCACATCCCCTGGTTTCAACTGTGTTAGCCCAAACGGGTTTCCAGATGATCCGTTCACCAAGAACTGGGCCTTGGCTCCGGGCTTACCGCCAAAAAGTCCTTCTGGAGGATGGATATGCCTTCCGGCTTGTATCCCTAAATTGACGGGCGGAATAGGGGCATATTTATCATCAGGTACTCTGAAAACTTCCCTCTGTCCGAGGCCTCCCTTCATCCTGCCAGGACCACCTGAATCGGTGAGGAGTTCCCTGTTTTCTACAATGAGGGGCGTATCGTTTTCGAATATTTCAATAGGCGTATTCGCACCATTCGCAGGGAAAATGTACACATAATTGCCATCATTGGTGGAACCTGCTCCCATCCCTCCGCCCCTGATGATCACGGAATGCCATGGTCTCCCGTTATTCCTTCTGCCGTAGAACACATTCATCTGCGCGGGCGTGCCTCCACTTGCTGCAATCACCTTGTCAGGTAAGACTTTGGATAAGGCTCTGTAAATGATTTCGGTTATAAAATGTCCAATGACGAGCCGTGCGGCCACGGCTGCAGGGAACTTGCAGTTCACAACACTCCCCTCAGGGGCTTTCAGTTTGATGGGTCTTGCACAGCCATCGTTGTTAGGGATATCCGGACCAAACATGCTTTTCATGGCCATAAATACATAGGCGTAGGTGAAATTATACACCACATTGCCCCCCCAATTCACTTGGGGCGAAGACCCATCCAGATCAACAGTGATATCACTTCCCTTTACCTCAACCGCCGCTTTGATCACCACATCCTTTTGCCCCTTCATCTGCTCTATAATTCCTTCGGCCCGGTAAATGCCATCCGGGATCTTCTCAATCTCCTCCCTCATGCTCTTCTCTGTGCGGCTGATGATCTGATCCGCCAGATCATCCAGACCGTCTAAATCAATTTCCTTGAGCATCTGGCATATCTTCTCGGCACAGACGTGATTCGCTGCAATCTGTGACCGAATATCTCCGATCACCTCATCGGATGTCCTTACGTTCCACCGGATCATATCAATGACAGACTGATTCAGTACCCCTCCGTCATAGAGCTTCACCAGAGGGATGAATAGCCCTTCCTCAAAAACATCATGGTTGTCTGAGGAGACTCGACCCCCAATATCCGAGTGATGAAAAACACAGGCGGTAAAAGCGGTCAATCTATCTTTATAGAAGATGGGGCTCATCACGCAAACGTCGTTGAGATGCCCTGCTAAAGCCCAGGGGTCATTCGTGATGAATACATCGCCGGGTTTATAAGTTTCCAGAGGAAGCTGGGTTACGAGATTCTTGATTCCCAATGCCATGGCTCCAGATTGGCCTGGTGTTGCAAAAGACCCTTGAGCCAGTTCCCGGCCTTTTCGGTCCGTGAACATGCATGTGTAGTCATGAGCATCCCTGAGCAGGCTTGAGAATGCCGTACGCGAAACAGTGCTGTCCGCTTCATCCACAATGGAAATCAATCTTCGCCAAAGTATTTCTAAAGTGATCGGGTCAAACGTGCGTCCCATTTTCATGCCTCCTAATTCAATTTCGGATTTCGGAATTCGAATTTCGGAATTTTCAATCTGCAATCCGCAATCTGAAATCTGCAATTGCACTACACAAGATCAATCCATAAAAATCCAAAATCATCCACTGAAACCGAGGCGTCCTCGCCAACAATGAGGGTCGACTCCTTTTCTTCAATGATGGCAGGGCCTCGAAACTTTGCATTCGGAGAAAGTTTGTATCGATCATAGACGGTATAGGGGATAAAATCCCTGGCCATCGGAGAATAAGCCGGACGTTTTCCCTTGATCGCTTTTTCAAGTGACTGCCTCTTTTTCTCAATTTTTGGCAATTGCAGTAGTCGCTCAGGAAGACTCGCCCTCACCCTAAAATTAATGAACTCCACTTCGGAGTCAGGATAGGTCCTTCCATACAACTTCGCATAGACTTCATCAAAGCGTCGGCGAACCTCTTCCTTCTTCATCCTTGTAAAATCTCTTTCAGAGAGTGGGACGTTGGTTTCTGCTCCCTGTCCCACAAAACGCATATCCAAGGATCTTTCGAACCGGATATCTTTTTCTGAGGCTTCTTCCTTGAGTATTCTTGTCGCCTCCGTCTCCAGCTCCTTTAAAATCTTTTCTATTTCATTAAAATCAGCGTTGCCCAGAGAAACCTTGTGGCTCCTGAGGAGGTCAAAGGCTCGAGGAGCAGTGAAGAAGCCAAGAGCCGAACCCACTCCAGCATTCGGTGGAACGAGTAACCGAGGTGCCCCCAATTTCTTACACAAACCATAGGCATGGACTGGCCCTGCTCCTCCGAAGGCAACAATCGTTACGATTTTTGGATTTCCTCCCTTCTCTGCAATATGTGTCTTGGCTGCTGCTGCCATTGTCTCATTGATGAGATCATGGATTCCCCATAGCGCCTGTATAAATGTAACTCCTAAAGGTTTGGCAACCTTTTCCTCGACGCCATGCCTTGCTGCCTCCTTATCAAGCTTCATTTCACCACCCAGGAAATAGTTCTCATCAAGATAGCCTAATAAAAGATCGGCATCTGTGACACAAGGGTCAGTCCCTCCTATCCCATAACAGATCGGCCCGGGATCCGCTCCGGAGCTTTCCGGCCCAACCTGAAGAGTTCCCATCCTGCTGACCTTTGCAATACTTCCGCCTCCTGCTCCAATCTCCATCAAGTCAACCACAGGCACCTGAATGGTGAGGCCGCTCCCTTTCATGAACCTCTGAACACGACCGACCTCAAAGGTCGGTACGACACCGGCAACCCCCTTTTGAATCAGGCAAGACTTGGCTGTAGTCCCCCCCATATCAAAACAGAACATCTCCGAAATGTCGAAGAGTTTGCCATAGTATTGACCCGCGATGACCGCTGCGGTTGGACCCGACTCAATGATCCTAACCGGAAATTCAGCGGCTGTTTCGACAGAGGTAACGCCTCCACTTGAAAGCATGATGAAAAGCTTTCCCTTAAAACCAATGGATTGTAGCCTTCCGGCCAGCCTGGAGAGGTATCTTCCCGTCAAAGGCTTCACATAGGCGTTGGTCGCTGTAGTGCTGGTTCTCTCGTACTCCTTAATCTGCGGTAAAACCCGGAATGAAATGGAGATCGGTATTCCAGGAGCTTCCCTTTCAATGATCTCCTTCAGCATCAGCTCGTGTGTCGGATTCTCAAAAGAGTTAATCAGACAGACAGCGATCGATTCAACGCCCATCTTGAGAAGAGTATGGACCACTTCTCTTGCTTCTTCGGGGTCCAGGGGCTTTATTAGGGTCCCATCACTCCGAATCCTTTCATCCACTTCGAGACGAAACTGCCTCGGAATTAAGGGCTTAGGGAATTCAGCAAAAACATCATAGGGTGCATACCGAATTCCCCTTCCAATCTCCAAGACGTCCCTGAAGCCCTTTGTGGTAATCAAACCTGTTTTAGCTCCTTTCCTTTCTATAATGGAGTTAATAACCAGTGTTGTTCCATGGATCACTTCATCCATTTTCTCCACAAAACCTTGTGTATTTTTCTCCATTTCTCTTATGCCGTGCTCCACCGCATCAGAAGGATCCTTAGGAGTGGTTAGACACTTATAGATTTTTATCTCCCCGGTTTGGTCGTTGAGCAGGACAAAGTCAGTAAAGGTGCCGCCAATGTCGCAACCTAACCGATAAAACTTTTCAACCATTGAAGCCCCCGATATTTTATCGTGTCCGTGTCCGTTTTCCGTGTCCGGACACGCCTGCGTACCGAAACGGCCTTCGGCGTGCAGGCACGTGACACGGTCACGGATTTTTCTGGATGCGCGATGCTTTCAGGTGCCATTCCTTTAAAAGAAACTTTTGAATCTTACCGCTTGCTGTTTTAGGAAGTTCTTCCACAAACCCCACATATTTTGGAATCTTGTATTTACCGACTTTACCTTTGAGGAATTTTAGGGCTTCTTCTTCTGTCATCGTTTCACCCGGTTTGAGGACGATAAAGGCTTTCCCCACCTCACCCCATTTAGCATCGGGGACGCCAACTACTGCCACATCGAAAATCTTTGAGTGAGCAAAAAAGACTTTTTCGATCTCAGCAGGGTAGACGTTTTCTCCTCCACTGATATACATATCCTTTTCACGGTCAACGATGTAAACATATCCCTCTTCGTCCATTCTGGCGAGATCTCCAGTATAGAGCCAACCCTCTCGAATCGTCCCGGCAGTGAGGTCCGGGCGGTTCCAATACCCACTCATCAGGGTTGGGCCTTTGATGATAATTTCACCTACTTCCTCTGGTTTAACGTCCTTCCCTTCTTTATCGACGATTCTTACCTCACCATGAAAGACTGGAAGCCCCACTGACCCAATTTTAGACTCTGCCTTTTCTGGAGAAAGAAAGGTGATGGTGGAGGCTTCGGTCTGGCCAAAAATTTGAGAGATGACGATCCCTTTTTTAAGGTATTCTTTTATCATCGCTACTGGAATTCTTTCGCCACCTGTGAAGTAACAGCGAATAGAACTCAGGTCATACTGGGTTAAATCGCACTCCTGTAATAAAAACTGGTAAACTGTTGCCGCCAATTCCAATACGGTGACCTTATATTTCTGAACCGTTTCGAGGATCTCATGAGGGCGGAAACGTTTCCTTACAATGAGGGTGCCTCCTTTATAGAGGAGGGGAGCAGATTCGACAAGGAGTCCTCCGGAATGAAACATAGGTCTGGAAATAATCATGATATCCTTAGAGGTAAGGTTATAGACCATAGCCGCATTCAGGACATTGAAGAAGGTCTTTCGATGAGAGAGGATCGCTCCCTTTGGGATACCCGTGGTTCCAGAAGTATACATAAGAATGTGAGGATCTTCGTCACCTACGGAAACCTCAAGGCTTGGGTCATGGACAGGATTTTCCAGAAGACTTTTTTCGTAATCTCTTGCCCAGTCCGGGCAGGGGGATCCAACAGAAATGTAATGTCCATTTGTGAGTTTTAGATTTGGACGTAAGGAAGTCAACATCTCTTCAAACTCAGGTTCAAAGATAAGTATTCTGGAGCCACTATCTCTGATGATAAACTCAAGTTCAGGCCCAGCCAGTCTCCAGTTGAGGGGGACGAGAATGGCACCGATTTTTGAAAGGGCAAAGAAGATTTCGATGTATTGATGGCAATTGTAAAGAAGAACAGAGATCCGGTCGCCTTTTTGAACTCCAAGAGCCAAGAGAAAATGGGAGAGTTGGTTGGTACGGAGGTTTAATTCCTGGTAGGTGAAGGGACGATCTTCGAAGACTAAAGCTCTCTTATGAGGTTGAAGAAAACTCCATTTTTTTATCCAATCACCAATGTTAATCATTTTTGTCATATAGAAATATCCCCTCCACAGGCGGGAGGGGATTCACCCTGTTAGATAGGAAACTTTGACTAATGAAGACTAAGTAAATAACCTTATCTAACAGGGTGAAGGGGAGGGAGAATGGCCTTCACTTACACCCTCACCTTATCCCTCCCCCTTGATGAAAGAGGGATCATCGTCAATCATCAACCTTAACGTTGGGCTCATTCTCCAGCACTTGAGCCAAGCGCTTATACTCTTCACTGCCAAAGGATTGAAATTGCGAAGCGAGCATTTCCGCATACTTAAAGCCTTTGGCATTAATCCAGTCTCTATGAACATTATCTCCTCGGCCCATCATGTGGCGCACCAAATCTACAGAGGTACGTGAAACTTTATTGCAAACAGGACAGTGGTACCCCATGGTTTCCTCCAGAATTCCACATGACGACATAAATCCTTCGTAGTCTGTCATTCCGGGCTTGACCCGGAATCCAGTGTTTTCCTGGATTCCCGCTTTCGCGGGAATGACGCCCTTTACCGCGAATCATGTGGCTGTGCATAAATAACGATGCTATTTCTTCTTTTCCTTTAGGGCTTTCAGGACTTTTTCCGGGGTTATGGGAAGGTCCTTTATTCTAACACCCACAGCATTGTATACCGCGTTTGCCATAGCACCAGCGGTGGGACTTGTTAGGCCCTCACCTGCTTCCTTAGCTCCAAATGGGCCCTCTGGTTCATAGGTATCAACCTCAATTCCTATCGTTTTTGGCATATCCAAAGAGCGAAGAACCTTGTAATCTCCAATAGAAGGATTAAGAATCTTCCCATTATCCATTGGTTGATCTTCGCAAAAGGCACCGCCGGCAGCTAACATGGTTGCCCCTTCCACTTGTCCAAGAACACCTACGGGATTTATAACTTGGCCACAATCATGGGCAGTCACTATTTCTATCAGTTTCACCTTTCCTGTTTCAGAATCCACTTCTACTTCCACAGCTTGTACTCCGAAACCCCAGGCAGGGGATACCATACCCTTACGATGTGGGGTATAGTGACCTCTACCGATAATTGTCTGGCCTTGCTTACCTCGAATGGCATCCTGAACGATATCGAAATAGGAGACGAATCGTTCTGGCCGGTCAATCATGTAAATTTTATGGTCTTTAATATCCAAGTCATAAACCACATTGGGTTTCATTTTTGCGTACGCGAATTCTAAGAGTTGACGCTTGGCGTCCGCTGCTGCCATCTTGACAGCATTACCGTTCATCAATGTTTCACGGCTGCCCCAGGAACCGAGGTCAGCAGGGCCGAGATCCGTATCATCAGCGTGAACTCTGATATCCTCCAAATGCACTCCCAATTCTTCGGCACAGATTATAGCTAAAGTGGTATCCGAACCCTGTCCTGTATCACAGGCTCCGGTAAACAGGTCAACTTTACCGTCAATGTTTATTTTGACGATGACCGCAGAAAAAGCATAGGGAGTATTAAACCAGTTAAAAATACCGCCTGACATGAAGGCGTAGTTTCCTATACCCATACCCCTATTGAGAGGCAGCTTACCACGCTCCTTCATATATTTTTCGATAGCATCATAGCACTCGCCCAGTCCGCAACTCTGAATATAGGCCTGAGCGGGAACCTCATAATTAGGAGTGACGGCGTTCTTACGTCTAATTTCAATGGGGTCCATCTTCATTTTTGCGGCAAGCATATCCATCATCGATTCACCGGCAAAATATGCCTGTGGAGCACCAAAACCACGCAACGCTGAAGTTGGAGCAGTGTTCGTATAGACCCTGTAGCCATCATATCGGTAATTAGGCCACTTGTAAGGCATACACGAGTAAAATCCAGTGAGATAAAGGGCAGTTGATCCCATCGCCGTATATGCACCGCCCTCTGTAACCACTCTGACTTCTTTTGCCAGGAGGGTGCCGTCTTTTTTGGCCCCCATCTTAACGTAATAATACATAGGCGTTTTCCGCTTTGTGGCGGTAAACTCTTCTTCGCGGGTAAGGATAACCTTAACGGGCCGACGTAATTTTTGTGAGAGCAGAGAAGCACAAAACTGAGCAGAGTCCAGTTCAAACTTGCTACCGAAGCCCCCACCAGACGGCGGCTTTATCACTCTGACGTCACCCTCTCTCATGCCGAGCATGCCGGCCAGCAAAACCTGAATATAGTAATTGGACTGGGTTGAAGTCCATACCGTAAGCTTGCCATCATAACCGAAGTCAGCAACGGCACCATGGGTCTCCATACAAAGATGAGCCTGGGATGAGGTGTGAAACTGTTCTTCGAGGATAGTGTCGCACTTTTCAAAGGCTACGTTGACATCCCCCCATTCAATACGGCGCGTCACATTGATATTGCGCTCCGCATGTTCGTGAAGTTGAGGGGCTCCTTCCTTCATTGCTTCAAGAGGATCAAATACGGCCGGCAACGGCTCATATTCTACATCAATCAAGTCGAGCGCTGCTTCTGCAGTATCTTCATCAACAGCGGCAACTGCGGCTACAGCATCCCCGATATAACGGACCTTTTCACGGCAGAGGATTTCCTCATCACAGAGTTCGGGAAAACGCCGCCAGGGCCCATTTTTATGTCCCAGTGTATCCTTCCCTGTAACGATAGCTTTTACACCGATCATTTTTTCAGCCTGACTGGTGTCAATTTTAAGAATCTTCGCATGGGGGTGGGGACTTCTCAGGATTTTCCCATAAAGCATATTGGGTAAAACGATATCAAAGGTATATTTAGCACTACCGGTTACTTTTGCATGTCCGTCGACCCTAATATGGGATTTGCCAATGACGGCGTATTTGTCGCTCATTTTGTCTCCTCATACTCTCCATTCACCACAGCCCTCATGGCTCGAATAATGCTGTTATAGCCAGTACAGCGGCATATATTACCATCGATCGCTTCCCTCATTTGCTCCTCAGTAGGTTTGGGGGTCTCATCAAGGAATGCTTTTGCTGAAGTGAGCATCCCTGCGGTACAGAAACCGCATTGATAAGCACCGTAATCGAGGAAAGCCTTTTGAAGAGGATGCAACTTACCGCCATTGGCCAGCCCCTCAACCGTGACCACCTCTGCTCCATCCGCCTGAAGGGCCAGTATTGAGCATGACTTCACTGCCATACGGTTTAGAATCACCGTGCAGATACCACATGAACTACTTTCACATCCCCTCTTGGTCCCCGTCAATCCTAAGTCGTTTCTCAAGACTTCCACCAGAAGAGTATTGGGCTTCACATAGAGTTCATAAGGCTGACCATTAACAGTCAATCTTAGTTCTTTTTTCATTAGATATCAGCCCTCCTTAAGTTTTTCATATGAATCAAACCCCCTTGAGCAACCTTACCCCGTTAGAAATAGTGCCCCGTTTTGCTTCAGCAAGTTACGTTTTAATAAGATTCCGGCGGGGTCTAATGCCCCGCTGGAACTTCTAACGGGGTTTACGGCTTTTTAGCCCTCGATAGAGCTTCTTTACCTACTCGTTTAACTAAAATCTTTAACAGCTCTTGTCGGTATTCGGCTGAGGCATGGATATCCGATATTGGATCCGCTTCAGTAGAGGCTATTTCTCCTGCCTCTTTAAGCAGATGATCTGTAATCTTTTTGCCTCTCAGTAGCTCTTCTGCCTGTTTAGCTCTCATTGGTCTGGGTGCACCATTCGCTAGCGCTATCCGAAGGTCTTTACAATAACCACCCTTAGAGGCCAAAGTAATTGAAACGGCAACTCCCACTATGGCCATATCGTTTTCGATGACATTGAACTTGGTATAGGCAGCACCGGTGTTGGGAGAGATTGTTGGTACCTGAATCTCAGTAAGCAGTTCGCCATGTTCCAATGCCGGCTCAAAGTAATCTAGGAAGAAATCTTCAACCAACATATTTCTTTCGCCATTAATGTTGGCTATTGTTAGGGTGGAATTTAGTGAAATCAGCACTGGTGCAGGGTCTCCGGCTGGATCGCCATGGCAGAGATTCCCCCCAATAGAGCCCCAGTTTCGGGTCTGGATTGAGGCTAATCGATTCTCCATTTCGGCAAGAACCCCGAATGACTTTTTGATAACAGGTAACTTTTCTATTGTCCGGTGTGTGGTCAGGGCACCAACTCTCAATCCTTTTTTAGCGTCAAACTTGATATAGTTAAGCTCAGATAAGCCTTTAATATCAATCAGATGTTCGGGTTTAATCAACCCCTGTCTCATCATTATAAGAAGAGATTGACCCCCGGCAATAATCTTGTAATCATCTCGGTATTTATCCAGCAAGGTGAGGGCTTCCTTGACTGTCTTAGGAGCAAAGTATTCAAAATCGTTTATCATTCCTGTTTGGCCTCCATTTTATGTATACCCGTTTTTCGTCTCCAGAATGTTTACCCAGATGTTGCATTGAAAAGGCTGTTGGGTGGGCTTCCAAACCTTTACCAAGCGGCTCTTTAATATGTTTTATGGGTAACACGCGATATCACCTAAGAGTGACTTCTGCAATGTGCTTGGAAATACAGTAGCAAAACGCTAAAAGGTTCCGCTGTAAAGCTTTTACAGCCCACCCAACAGCCTTTTGGAACATTATTATGCACCTGCGGGGTTTATATATTATATAGCGGTTCCACTCTTCATTTTCTCTTGCAGGTTCCTGGTGAATTCTTCTCCCACTGACTTCGCTTTGGCCCGCATGATGCGTTCGCCAAAGGTGGCCAATCGGCCAACTATATTGACATTCGTCTGATAGAATACCTCGACTTCGCCCTTTAAGATTTCGGCTAAGTGGACATTCACATCACAGGTAAAGGTACCCATCTTCCCTAAGGCCTCACCTCTACCGACTGCTTTTATATGTTTGGGTGGCTCTACCTCCGTCAGAACGACAGTGAATTTAAATCTTACTGATATCGGACCCACTGATTGTTTGACGACGCATTCGTAGGTTTTATCGTCAATAGCTTCCACCTTTTCCGCTCCGGGGATGCAAGAAGCCAATGTGCCTGGTTCAAGCAAGAAATCCCAAAGCTTTTGGATGGGTACGTTCAGCACAAACTTTCCTTCAATTAACATTTCAAACCAGACCTCCACTCCGGTTTTGTTTAGAGGGCAGTGTCAAAGGGATCTAAAATCCTGGTCTTCATTTTCGGGATCTTAAAACCCTTTTTGGTGTTTGGGTTGAAAGCGCGATGGATGAGTGCCTTGTTTGCTCTTCCTCTCCGGCCAATGAATCCCCGATATTTCTCAGAATAGCACAAATAATAGTGCCTACCGATGTAAATGGCGCAGTTTTTACACAACTTGCCTAAAAAAGGGCATATCATCTCTTTCTTTGCCAAGGATTCATCCCTGTGGAAGAAACTGTATCTTTTTTGGAATTTCAGGGCTTTCCCAGTCTTTGATCGGTTTCATCCACTCTGCTCGGTCAACGAAAACGTCGTGGGCCAACGGCACAGGTGGATGGCAGACCCATCGAGGATCAAATTCATCCTTTATCTTCAAAAGCCACTCATGGTAATTCGGCCCGTACTTCGGCCCTGTCAAGTAAAGGGGCTGGTGAGGTCCTAAAAGGGAAGTGTAAAAACGCTCTTTTATGTTCATCTTTGCCGTGTCCACGTAGAATTGGTCCACTCCCGTGGTATCCTCGTCCTGATCCCAGTAGATGAGAAACTCGGAATAACCCTGATGCCCCAGCTCGAAGCTTTGAAACCAACCTGGATCGCCATAATCGGGCATTAATGGTGGAGTATACTTTTTCTTTAATTCCGCATAACTTTCTCCATGGATGGTTGCTTGTGAGAGCGTTTCGATGACGTAATCGACCGAGACGTACGACCCGCACATCAACCACATACCGGCTGAATCGGCATTCTTGATCCAGGATTCATCCGAAGGCTTAGTAGGCCTGGGGATACCACCCAGTTCCTTCATGATATCATTCAATACGTTCTCATCGTACTGCATCTGTTCTTCAGAGGTAAATCCTATGAGTAATACACGGGCGATGTGGAAGTTTTTAACCGTATTTTCATTCTCTTTACCCCAGATTTGCCAGAATTCCTCCTTGGATCCGGCTTTGGCAATGGCCCGCCAGAAGAGAGGAACTTTTGTGACCGCACCTCCGATCTCAGCTTTTCCGATCTCGAACATCGCCTTGACCTGAGCTTCCTTACTGGGCATCTGATAGTTAATCCATTTCAGACGTTTTTCAGGAAGCGCCAGAGAAGTATTGGGCGAAATACCTGTCGGGACGAGTCGTTCTGGCTGGAAGGGCAAGAGCTTTACGGCCATTTTGGTTACGATTCCAAGACAACCTCGCAAACCCGTATATCCTCTAAGCAGACCTCTGAGGTCCGGACCGAGCCCATCACCCCAGAATGGATCATCACCCACAGTCAGCGAGCCCATTTTTACAAGCTCACCATCAGGCAGTATAAGCTCGGTCCCCAGTATTCGCCTGTGAGGGAGACCAATCCGATGGCTCAGGGGTGACCAGCCATCCCCGATCAAGTTGGCTATCACCGATGCCTGGGCTCCCCCACCTCCGATCACTACATACGCTCCCCGCTTCATCGCCTCTTCCTGGAGCGGCGAATAGATGACACCCGGTCCAAGAACGACGTAAAGATGCTTTTCGTCGATCTCGAAATCGTTCATGCGCTTCAGATCAATCAATAACTCGTCGTCAACATGACAATGAGAACGGGGCCCGTAGAATCCGGTACTGTAAGGGACATAAGGAACCTTATAACGATTACAAACCTTGACTATTTTCTGGACCTCTTCTGTCGTCCGGGGCAGGATCACAGCGCCAGGGATCTTGGTCATTACCCTCTCATACCCCAGACCACATTCATATCCTCCCGGTCCACACCTGTAACCCTCACAGATTGCAGGATCATCGGAAATATACTCAGAACCCACGATAGATTCCATTACCTTGAAAACTTCTTTCGAGATAGCCATCACTCTCCTCCTTGGACCTAAACCCCAACCGATGCCAAAATAAGTTCTGAGATATCCATTACCTTGATGTTGTCACCATTTTCTTTGGCTGCATTTGCAAAATTATTTTTGCACCAGGGGCAAGCAGATACAAGCGCTTCCGCACCAACTTCTCTCACCTCATCAAGCCTGTGCTTAGCCGAGAAGGATGAAAGCTCAGGAAAGGCTTCTTTTGTTCCCCTGCCGGCTCCGCAGCAAAAGGCATTTTCTCTCATACGGGGCATCTCCACAAATTCCACACCGGGTATGGAACTCAGAATGTTCCTGGGCTGTGCATAGAGTCCTTCGATACCACGTCGCCTCTTAAGAGGCGGACTGACCGTGCCCATCCATCCCCGTTCACCCTTCCAGGGTGTCCAAGGGTCACAAAGTCTGCTGATGCCACACGAATCATGGTAGGTCAACCTAAGATCGACCGACTTCTGCAATTTGAGAGCCCCTTTTTTGACCATCTCGTCGGCAAATTCCACAAGATGGATCACCCGGAACCCCAAATCTGAAGTGGCGATGTTGAGCATCTTCGGGTAATCAACCTTCCACATGCGGTAGCCCTCGGCACAACTGGTTAGAAGGGTGGTGACCCCGGTCTGTTTAACAGCCTCAATATTCCGGCGGGCTAATTCTCTTGCCTCATCAATCATGCCCACCGAGTAGAGCGTATTCCCACAACACCACTCATCTGGCATGATCATAAAAGGTGCGTGGGAGGCATTCAGTATCTTTGCCGTTGCCTTGGCTATTTCAGGATTTATGTAAGAGGCGGAGCAACCCACAAAGTAAAGGAGATCCGCCTTCTGAGCTATCTTGATGTCACCCGTAAGCCATTTCTTCCTATTTTCGTGTGGTGCCCCAGACTGGTTATGATTCGCTGCAATATTCTGCGCTACCTTTTTGTGGGCAGGCATTGGACCTGCTCCATCTTTTACGGCCTTGATTCTCAGTGACTCGAGTGTCAGCTCTATCTCTAAGTCAAGATTTCTTTTGCAGCCGACATCGCAGGCACCACACAGGGGGTCTGCATAGATAATCTCTAAAAGCTTTGGAGTCCACTTGAGCCTACCCTCCGCTATCGCAGTGCCAATTCTCATCTTTCCGAAAGCTCCGTAGGAATCGAAGGCATTCCAGGTGTTACTCGGACACCTTGTAGGAAACTTGACCCCCGGCATGTAGGTGTGTTCCACCCAGTAGCATCCCTTGCACTTGATGCACCTACTCATGTCGTAAACAAAATTATCGAGCTGCGTTACCTCCAAACTCAACTGCCCCTTTCGCATCTTTCTCCTCCTTAGCAGGCTTCTGAAAAACGCCCATCTGCGGCGTTCCCCTTATCCTTCGTCGTTGCGGCGTACGTGCAGGTACGCCTCACTCCTCAGGATTTCGGGAGCCTTGCATCTGGGCATTTTTGAGCAGCCTGCCAAAACCGACATTGTCCGCAACCTCTTAAAAGCACAAATTTCCAGGGTTCATAATATTCTGAGGGTCAAACAATCCCTTTACCCTCTTGAGTGCCATCGTATAGCCGGCAGCCCGCTCATATAATATCGGAGCCAATTCCCCATAGGGTCTTGAGAAGAAAGCTCCTTCGTTAAGCAAGGCAATGGCCGCATGGCGGTATAAACTGCGTACTTTTTCGATTTCCATAGGATTCGCTGGATCATAGAATAGGTGAAACTCCAGATGGCAGGCCCGATTATGCTCGATCGGCTGCAAGTAACTTCCAATATCGCTTATCGGGTAATCGTGTCTGCCGGCTATTTCTTCCATTCTATCGATGAATCTTTTTGTGAAGACAGGCCTTGTGATGAAGAAAAGGCTCTGACACCCTCCTTTGTATTGGTTTTTCCAGTAGGTCAGATCTCCGCGCCAGGGTTTACGAAGCAACGATAAAATCTTCCTTCCTAAGCCCGGAAAACTCGGAAGGGTATCGGCAAGGAGCATGTCCTTAAATTCGTTTTTCAAAATCTCGCTTAGCGCATTTTCTTCATACTCTATTTTTTCCGCCGGCCGCCTCATTAATCCGCTCAGAACCAGAATGAGCGTCCAAGCGGGTAAGGTCCGGCGCAACTTTTCAAATTCTCCAGGCCAATCCTCTGCAATCACAGCTGCTAAGTCAACATGGTTCAGCAGAAGGCATTCCTGCCCGATCCTGCGGGGTAAAATCCTGTAAAGAAATTCCATCGCATAGTCTAAATCGTTAACAGGGGCAAAAAGGACCTTGTCCATTTTAGGAATAGATTCAATCTTCAAGTTACACCATGTGACAACACCCATCGTTCCCTGAGCCCCTTGGAGAAACCTATAAAAATCTATGCCCGGCCCAGAAGGATTAGCTCCCCTCGATTTTGAGGCCGGATACCCATTGACACTGGCTGAGCCCGTTCTAAAAATCTCTCCCGTTGGCCAAACAACCTCCATGCTTTGAAGCGGCTCCCCATAATCATAAACCGTATTTGTCGGGACTTCCCTTTCGAGATGGTCAGTCAATACAGAGCGTTGGGGGTGGGGCAATAGCGGCATGATCATTCTGAACCCTTTCTTTTCCAATTCGTCCGCGAGTTGTCTCCAGGTCACACCCGCTTCAATCTGCACCCTCCGGTTAAATTCATCGATTTCGAGAATCCGGTTCATTCTCGTCAGATCCAAAACGACACCTCCTTGTTTGGGAATGGTCGTTCCGTGAAAGTGTACGTGAGAGCTAACAGGGATCACAGGGATCAAGTGCTCGTTTGCAAATTGAATGACCTTTTGAACCTCAGAAACATCTTTAGGCTTGACAACATAATTCGGCATCCCCGGAGGGACTAAACTAAAATCTTTAGAATACCCCTTGAGAGCTTCAGGGTCATCAATGAAGTTTTCAACCCCTACCATTTCCAACAGGTTATTCCTGATATTCATATTTCAATCTCCCTCTATCGGATGGAACACGGAACCCCCACCCTTTAGGGTAGGGGCTATCTTTACTTATTGGGTTTGTATTAGATGAATCATGTGGGGGTATTCATGATTTCTTTCTTTGTCCTCAGGCATGAACAAAGGGTGCGTTCAGCTTGGGTCCGTTCTTGAGAAAGTTCTCAATCCCGATTTTCATATCTTGTGTCAACCAACATTCCCCAAAGATCTTGGCTTCCAGCTTTATTCCTTCATAGAGATTTAATTTAGCGCCTTCTAAAATCGCCCGCTGAAGCAGGGAATCGGTTTTTCGGCTCAATGGTCCAATATCCACCTCGGGAAGTTTCGATGGGATTGGGATCGGGTCCTTTTTAATGGGAGGAATACGGATTTCCCCTGAAGTAATTTTCTTCACCCATTCGATGGCAGTTTGAATCAGGTCGCCCTCCACCTCCTCCTGGATCAACCCATACTCCCTTGCTTGAGCTGATGAGATAGGGTTGGTCGTCCGGAGAATCGGCCAGGCCTTTTCAATTCCTATTAATCTCGGAAGTCTTTGAGTTCCGCCAATACCCGGGATGATGCCGAGCTTTGGTTCAGGCTGCCCGATAAAAATCTTCTGGTCTTTTTTAGCAATCCGGACTGTACAGGTCATGGCAAGCTCGTTTCCCCCACCAAAGCCCAGACCATTCATGGCACAGACCACTGGTTTGCCAAGGTTCTCGATGAGGCTTAAGACTCCCATGATTTTTAGGGAGAGGGCTTCTGCTTCCTGAGGTGTTTTCCGGGCTGCAAGCATTCCAATATCAGCTCCTGAAACGAAGGCCCTCGTTCCAAATCCAGTGAGCACCGCACCCCGGATTCTTGGGTCCTTCTGGATATCGAGGAAGATCTCATTCAACTGATCGATGACATCCTCATTGAGTGCATTGAGCACCTTTGGTCTGCGGATTTTAACGATAGCTATGTTCTCTTTATCTTCTCTAATCACGAGAGGGATCTTCCAGGGTTGACCTGTGGCTGCTTGTTTGACGAGAATATCGGCCACTCTGAACCCAGGATTCTCTTTGGCATAGGCTTCGACCAGTTCAAAGGCTTTCTTCACTCCCATCCTGTTCATCATTCCAAAGGGGGTATTTAAGACCAGTCCCACATCCATGGCGAGTTCCAGGTCGCCGATATTGGAAATGCCACTTCCTACAATTTCACAGATCATTCCGAAGTAGGCCCCGATGACTCTATTCGAAACTGCCTCATAAGTCTCGGGAGTGTATTCAACGACCTCTCCCCTTGCTGCGGTCTCCCAGGGTTTTCCAGATTTCACCTGGTCGTCCAGAATCTTGGGGGACCGGTACCAGGGCATGATCTTCGTGGTCATCTCATTGAGGCCGTGCTGGGTAATCGGATTCCCACCTGCGAGGTTATGGGCCGTGAACGGACCCACACCCATTCCGAGAGCTTTCTGGACAATTGCATCTGCCTGTTTCACACTCGCCAGTCCTTTTTCGGCAGTTAATGCCGCAGCTTCAAAGAGGCCTTCGAAGATGGGATCCACAGCATAGCCGTAGCGACTCTTCACTTTGATCGGAGCTTTCCCAATGAATTCGTATAATTTCATTAAATATTCCGTCAGAGCGGGATCGGTGTCTTTCCCAGGTACAATTTCAACCAAGATATTTCTTTCCGCTGGATAGAAGTAATGGATGACCAGACATCGGGTTTTGTCTTTCATGTCTTTAAAGATCTCTTCCGGCTCCATGTGTGAAGAGTTGGAAGCAAAGATTGCAGTTTTCGGGCATGCTGCCTGGCACTGATCGAAGATTTTATGCTTTACATCCATTCGTTCAAAAGCGGCCTCGATCACAAAGTCAGCGTCGGCAATTTTGCCATAATCGGTGGTGAAGAGCATGTTCTTGAAAATGGCATCGGCGACTTCCTTTTTGAAGATCCCTTTTTCAGCGGCCTTGGCCATCTTTGATTCAGCTTTTTTTGAGCCCGAATCCAGGGCAGCCTGGAGGATATCGACCACGACCACAGGGATTCCATAAGAATAGAGGTTTTGACTGAAATGAAGCGCAATATCCGGACCAATATTTCCTGAACCAATGACACCGATCTTCCGAATTGTTCGACCAAACATTGTGAATGCCATAAGATACCTCCTGTGAAAGATCAATGCAAAATAGTCAATTAGCAATACAAAACTATCAATGAAAGAAAAATGCTAATTTTGCAATGCTAAATTTGCATTGTTAACTTTTGTTTAAAAGATGGATGGTTCTTTGAATTCTCCGTAGACTTCCTTGAATACCTTCGTCATCTCACCGACGGTAGCATAAGCCTTGCAGCATTCCAGAAGATAGGGCATTACATTCCTTTCGTCCCTTGCAGCCTTTTCAAGATCTTTTAAGAATTGTACGACCTTCCGATTGTCCCTTTCTCGTTTAACTTCTCGGAGGCATCGGATCTGCTCTTCCACCGATTCCTGGTGGTATTCATGGAGGTCCACCTCCATCTCTTCCCCTTCGGTGTATTTATTCACACCGACCTTGATCAACTCTCCCTTTTGAACTCCCTTCTCAAATTCATAGGCCTGCCTGGCCACTTCTTTTTGGACATACCCGGTTTCAACGGCCTTGATCATTCCACCTATCTCATCAATTCTTTTCATCTCTTCAACAATTTTTTGTTCCATCTGCTTTGTCAACGTTTCGATGAAATAGGAACCTGCCAAAGGATCTACGGTATCCCTCAACCCGATCTCCTCCATCAAAATTTGGAAAGTTCTAAGAGAGAGCAGTGCTGCCCTCGGAGTAGGGATGGTGTAAGCCTCGTCAAAGGAACAGAGGGCCGTCGTCTGGGCCCCCCCTAAGGCAGCGGCAAGAGCATAATAGGCACCGCGGATGATATTATTCTCAGGTTGGGATTTGGTCATTCCATATCCACCCCCACCAAAGATTCCCCGAAGAAGAAGGGATCTATTATCCTTGGCCCCATAGCGTTCCTTTAAATTGATTGCCCATAGCTTTCTTGCCGCACGGAACTTCGCCACCTGCTCCCAGAGGTTTCCAAATACATTGAGGTTAAAGGTGAAGCCCCTGACGAAATCGTCGACAGAGTGACCGCGGCGGAGCACCTCTTCGATATAGCTATTGGCAATTTGGAACGCGTAGGCGATTTCTTGGACAGGAGAACAACCTGATTCACGGATGTGATAGCCACAGACGCTGACGGGATTGGTTCGGGGTAGTTCCTTCATCGAGTATTCGATGGTATCGCCAATGAGGCGAACGGCTGGTTTCACGGGAAAGATCCATGCCCCCCGTCCGATCATTTCTTTGAGGATATCGTTTTGAGGGGTCGCGCTGACTCGGTCTTTTTTAAATCCATATTTTTCGGATGTGGCCTGGAACATGGCCAGCATGATGCTTGCCACGGCATTGATGGTGAGCCCCGCGCCGATTCGGTCAAGGGGAATGCCCTGGAAGGCGACTTCGAAATCCCTTAGAGAATCGACTGCCATACCGACCCTTCCCACTTCACCTTCAGCGAGGGAGTCATCGGAATCAAGACCCATCTGCGTCGGGAGATCGAAGGCAACATTGAGACCGGTCTGGCCGTGGGAGATCATCAGTTTAAACCGTTCATTGGTCTCCTTAGGTGTTCCAAAACCCGTGTACTGGCGTGTCGTCCATTCCCGGCTCCGATAGCCCAGCGGGTGGATTCCTCGGGTGAAGGGATATTCTCCTGGTGGAGCCAGATCCTTCTCGGGGTCGAAGCCGATCTCTTCCAAATCCCTTCGGCTATAAAGCGGTTTGATGTGGATGCCAGACTGGAGAATGACATCCTGAACTTCGTCTTTTTCATTTTTGATATATTTTGCAACACCCATAACTACCTCTGCTTTAGGCCTGAGGATCGCTCCGCTTGAGGAGCGTTTCACTCGAGGCAGAAGCCTCTTTATCTGCTCCTTAATGAATTTATCAGCCCGTGAAGTTTCCGATCAATGATTTCGGCCCGCTCTCTGATTTCAATAGATTCTTTCTCTCCAATAAGCCTTCTGCGTTTCAGGATCTCCGATCATGTCATAACTTCGAAAAGCGATCCTTCTGCAATATAGAGATATTGAATAAACCTTAACGTTGCATAAACTTTTGACGATACGGACATGGGCAAGCCGTTCGGAGAGGCTTCGAGGCGAACCTTTGGCCGAATCGGCACTCTCGTCCCCTTCTCTTTCTGGAATTCACTTGGAGTGATGTCCTCCGATACCCTTAAATTCTCAAAACAACCGCCTTCCGAAGCCTTGAAGGGCGGTTTGCCCGTGTCCGTTTTGCAACTGTCAGGTAAACTCTTTCTTATATTGTCTACCTTTTCCCTCAGCGATATTCTGCGGAATGCTCGAGACAGCTGCTTCCATTTGGCCAACAACCTCCGAATACTTATTGGGCGGGAAAGAATCCAGAATGTTGAGAACGTAATCAGCGAAGTCAACAGCAAGATGCCAGACTTCAAGTTTCTCAAAGGGAAATCTGAATTCACTACTCATGGATCCTCAGACTCTTCCTTAGAAGAAGGGCTGATCCTCAAGGCCGGAAGGGCCGCTCCTAAAGAGAAACGTTCCTCGAGGGAACGAAGTTCCCGCTCCTCTATCCACTTTTAATGTGTTCCTTGATCCAACGGATCGATTCGTCAAAAGGAGTCCCTCCCGGGAAAATTCCCTCGATCCCCATCTTTTGTAAGAGGGGGATATCCCTTTTCGGGAGGACTCCGCCGACTACCAACATGATGTCCTCAATTTTTTTCTCTTTCATTTTCTTAACGAGTTTTTCACAGATCGGCAGATGGGCACCGGACATGATGGAAAGACCGATGACATCCACATCTTCTTGGATGGCTGTATTAATGATCTGATCGATGGTCTGATGGAGACCGGTGTAGATCACCTCCATGCCTCCATCCCGAAGAGCCTGAGCGACCACCTTGGCCCCCCGATCGTGGCCATCCAGGCCAGGTTTTGCGACTAAGATACGAATCCTCTTTTCCACTTCTATTCTTCCTATCTCCGGTTCTGCCGGGAGATCACATACGCTAAAGAAACGACTTCACAATTTCGTCATTCCGGACTTGATCCGGAATCCAGTTTTTTCAACCTGGATTCCTGCTTTCGCAGGAATGACAGCTCTGAGATTATTGTAAAGAAGTGTTAGAGACACTACACTAGGGGGTCATTCTACCTTCGTCAATCTCCCTGATGACGATTTCCTTCCCTCTCTCTAAGTGTTTTCGGACAAGCCTTTCCACCAATCTTGCATTTTTATTCCTCATTGCTTCCAACATCTGTCGATGGCTTTCGAGAGAGTAAGTGAAACCCTCTTTTGTATGAAGCAAGGCAGACCGATAACGATAAAAATAGTCACGAAAATTATTGATCATTTCGGTGAGCTTTTTGCTCTTGCAGGATTTGTAAAGAAGATCGTGGAATTCGGTGTGGAGCTGGACAACCTTCTCATCATCACCGTTCTCCAGAGCCCTCTCCGATTCCTCAATTTTTTTCTCCAGGATGGAGATTCTATCCGGGGGAATATGGAAAGTGGCGAGGTAAGCGGCGTAGCTTTCGAGGGCACTCCGAATGCCGAAGATTTCCTCTACATCCTCTTTGGTGAATTCCCTGACGGCAAATCCTCCTTTGGGGAGTCGGGTGACCAAATCATCCCGTTCTAGTTTGTGAAAGGCCTCCCTGACAGGAGTGCGACTGATCCCGATCTGATGGGCCAAGTTCTCCTCAATCAGACGTTGTCCCGCTTTTAATTTTCCGTGAAGAATGGACTTTTTTAATGAATCGTAGACCTCTTCGCGCAGTGATTTCCTTTTGCCAACTCGAATTCCTCCCGTTACGTTTTCCATAGGACCCTCCTTTCAAATCAAGAATATTTTGTATACTGTATCCAAAGTTATATCCTTCTTATACGCCAGGGGTTCAAACTTGTCAAGGTTTTTTTAGAGAGATCTGAAAAGCTACTGCCCGCTCTCTTGATTACACAGATTTCAAAAGAAGATTACACAGAGATTTCTGGATTTTTCAGAAATCTTTTTAGAGAGCTCTATTCTTATTTTGTTTTAGGTTCTTAACTCCGAGCTCCTAACTCCCAACTCATGACTTTTCATCCGCCTACGCAGGAGACCACGGCCTTAGCCGTGGACGCCGTCGTCCATAGCCATGAACTATGGCGTCGGACGAGGAATGCGTAACTCCGGATAGGAACCCTTTCAGCGACGGATCTGCCATGCTTCGGCGGATTTCGCTCACCGGCGGATGACCCACCGAAGCCTTGGCGCCTGCGCACCGAAGCGCTCCGGCGCCCAGGGGCGCAGGTGGGTATGGTTTTTGGGGACCACGGGCTTGCCCGTGCGGCTCCATTCTTTTTCTGGAGCGGTGGGCAAAGAAGATAGAGATCATGACGAGAAGAAAGAAAAGGGAGATCAAGAAGAAACTCAAACTGTAGGAGCCTGTTAAATCCTTGGCCTTACCCACAAAATAGGGCGCAATAAATAGGCCAGTGCTCGAACAGGTGGAGATGACCCCGAATCCCAATCCAACATTTTCTATTTTTAACATTTCTGGAGGAAGGGAATAAATAGGGGCGGGAATCATCGCTGAGAAGATTCCCATCAAGATGACGAGGAGTAGAAACGAAGAGCTAAAATTGAAAAATAATATCAAGATGGCTAATGCAGTGGCTCCCATTCCAATAAACCATTCCTGATGCCTAAATCGGTCGACAAGATATCCTGTTGGTGCGCTCAGGACAAGGGAACCGAGAAGGGGAATTCCAATGAGGAGGCCGCTTTGTTCGATCGTGTAACCCTTCTGCAGAAAAAGACTCGGTGCAAACGTTGCAAAGGAGACGAAGGCAGCATTGAACCAGAACCAGGAAAGGCCCACACACCAGATGGGAAATCCCATCTCCTTTAAGGATCTGTAAAGACTTATCGGTTTATTGTTTTCTATCTCGTGAGAAGATGGGAGTTGATAAAAGCTTAAAAAAAGGAGGGATGTAATGAGTGCATAGAAGCCTGTGAATAGGATGGGAATACGCCACCCCCAGATACTTCCCATTCGTCCGAAAAGACCGAAACAGATGACCGATCCAAGGGGGACACCCGTATTGTAGAAACCCATCGCCAAACCTAACTCCCTGTCTTTAAACCATTGGGAAAGAAGTTTGGGAAGGAGGATGGAGAGGGTGATGCTGCCAGTCCCGGCAATGATTCTTCCCAACCATAGGATCTTAAGATCCGTTCCCAATCCTACAAGCAGGGTACCCCCGATCATTAATGCAAAGCATCCCATTCCTAAAGACCTCATTCCGTAACGGTCCGAGAGAAACCCACCCAAAAGGGAGATGAAAAGGCCGGGGAGGGCGAAAAGGCTCACCAAGAGACCGGATTGAGCATAGGTAAGGGGGAGTTCAGCAATGATCAAGGGAAGGATGGGGGGGATGGATTGAAAGATGAGTGCAAAGGACAGAATGGATAGATAGACAATGCCCAGGATCACCCAGCGATAGGTTTCAACTTTTTCCATTTCAATCTCGATTGGTGGGGTTTTCCAACCCCGCTTGGCAGGACAAGAATGTCCTGCCAAGCGATTTTTACGTGCTTCTTTTTCTCTTCCAACGGATAAAAGAATAGGTAGCCGCGGGCTTTAGCCTGCGAAATTGTGGATTCCTTATAATATCACCAGCCAGGTCCAGAACCTTTTTAGATTGATCAATGATGGCTGTGTCACTGGTAGCGATCACTCCTGGATACCCAATTAAGATCTTCTCTGGAACCTTCACAGCCATGGCATCCCCTGGAAGATTCTCTCTTTTCAAATGGATTCTGAACTCCTGCGCTAATTTCCCACTCATACTGATCGGGGCATCAAATAGGAAAAGGGTTTGGGAAGGCTTCAATTTTTTTAAAGCATTGATGATCAAGTGAATAGCTTCTTCTGTCTTTTCGGTCTTTTTGAATTTTCCGGAAAGACCGGAGATATCTCTGATGAAACCGTCATCTCCAAGAATGAGAGGCCGATCAGAAAGTCCCGCTTCAATGGTAATCAAAACATTGTGCCCATCGATAGCGAGGTCTTTGTTTCGGACCGCTTCGGGAAGAGTTTTTTTCTTCCGCCTCGATTCGGAATCGGCATCTGAAAAAACTCCTCGGTGGAGCAGGTGACGCTCGTTGAAAGTGAGCCCATAGCGATTTCCCACCAGTTCCAGTGCTGCCCTCCTTGGATACCCCCTGTTGAGGAGGTAGCGGAAGTCCTGTGCAGCCTCCTGAAGATCACCGGATTTTAATAATTGAAAAATGGTTAACCTGTTTTTTATATACTCCATGTGAGACATTATAGCCCAAATTTTGGTGAAGAAAATGTCAAAATTATGCTATTATTCTCGTGAAAGCGTCAAGGAGGAACCTATGATACATAAAACTCTCGACTCTTTTCCGCAGCAGAATCGTCCGGTAACGATGGCTCCCCATGGCCTTGTAGCCTCGCCCCATTATCTGGCTTCGGAGGCCGGCGTAGACATCCTGAAAAAGGGTGGTTCCGCCGTGGACGCAGCCATAGCCACCAATGCCGTCCTCAACGTAGTCTATCCGGACATGTGCGGGATCGGTGGAGATGCCTTCTGGCTGATCTATGACGCCGCAAAGAAAGACTTAGCATTTCTTAATGCCAGCGGTCGTTCCCCTTACGCAGCTAACATTGACTACTTTAAAAAAGCCGGAATGAACTCCATTCCCCTCCGGGGTCTTCTCTCGGTCACTGTCCCAGGGGCTGTTGACGGCTGGTTCGAAGCTCACGGCCGTTATGGGAAATTACCTGTGCCTTCCCTTCTTGCGCCAGGCATCGCCTATGCGAGAGCGGGATATCCCATCACCCATATATTCAGCTTCAGGATCCATGAGGCTGCTCAGGATCTATCTCAATTTCCCACTTCAAAAAACCTATTTCTGCCTAACGGAAAAGTCCCCAGGGCTGGCGACCTGTTGACGAACAAAGGACTGGCCGATTCTCTCGAAAAGATCGCCGATGAGGGAAGGGATGCGTTCTACAAAGGTGAGATTGTCCGGAAAATCGTCAAGTTCTCTGAAGAGAACGGGGGGCTTTTGAGCGAAAAAGATTTTTATGACACGAAGTCCGCCTGGGGAAAGCCAATATCGACCACGTATCGGGACTACACCGTTTTTGAGACACCCCCGAATTCTCAGGGCTTAGCTGCTCTGATGATCTTAAATCTTTTGGAGGGATACGATCTATCCTCCTTTGGCTATCAATCACCCGACCATCTTCATCTGATGATCGAGGCCAAAAAAGTGGCCTTTGCTGATAGGAACCGCTACATTTCCGACCCTGATTTAATCAAGATTCCCATAGATGAACTACTCTCTAAAGAGTATGTGGTCAGACGACGCTCTCTCATTCGGCAAGACCGAGCAGCTGATACGACGACCCTTTCGCCAGGAAGCTTTGGGAGAGATACGATCTACCTCTGCACCATCGATGAGGCAGGCAACGCAGTCTCTTTAATCCAATCGCTTTACTTCTCTTTTGGCTCGGCTGTGGTGGCAGGGGATACGGGGATCGTCCTGCAAAACCGAGGAGCCTACTTTTCCTTAGAACCGACTCATGTGAATTGCCTACAGCCTCACAAGAGAACCTTCCATACCTTAATGGCTTCTATGATTTTCAAGGAGGGGAAGCCCTACCTGATCTTCGGTACGAGCGGGGCCGATGGCCAACCTCAGACGCATGCCCAGGTGATGACCAGCGTCTTTGACTTCGGCCTCGACATTCAATCTGCCATCGAGGCACCCCGATGGCTCTCGGGCCGATACTTGGTCAACCAACCGGAAGGCTTTCTCACGATGGAGGGACGGTTTCCTCTTGAAGTGATCGAAGAATTAAAAAGGCGCGGGCATCAAGTAAACATTGCGGAAGATTGGTCATCGATTATGGGCTGCGCCCACGGCATCATCATCCATCCTGAAAATGGATTGCGCATGGGCGGTTCTGACCCACGTTCTGACGGGGCAGCCATAGGGTATTGAAATAGATTACTTAGAAAATAGCCCGATTATCCCCCTCTCTCCTGGCGGGAGAGGGCGGGGGTGAGGGGGGACTATACTATGTCCACCCCCACCTCAATCCTCCCCCATCAAGGGGGAGGATAATACTTGGTAATTTTCATGGTTCGAGGGTACCCCCAGGGTATAAGCCATTATGTAAGTAAAATCTCCCTTCTGTTTATCCTTCTTTAAAGATTGTTCTTTCTTGCTTCCTTCTTTGATATATCGCTACACCCACAGACAGAACAGAAAGCACTTGGAAAATTACAGCTCCGTGTTCAGCCTGACAAGACTGAGTTCCTTAATTTGGCTCCTTAATTCCAAATTCTCAGTCAGAGGAAAAACATTGATTGACAATTGAAATGAGATGTGTGTAAAAATAAAAAAATAAGTTGAACCTCAACAAATGAATATTGCAGAAAGGAGGGATGATTATGGCAGCTGAAGAGATTAAGGTTTATTCTACACCGACTTGACCCTATTGCAAAATGGCGAAAGAGTTTCTTTCCCAAAAAGGGTACAAATTTGCGGATTTCGATGTAACCAAAGACCGAGCGGCATTGGATGAGATGGTGAAAATCTCGGGAGCACGGAGTGTCCCGGTGATTTCCGCGTGCAACGAGGTAATGGTTGGATTCGACCGGACCCGGCTGGAGCAGATGCTGAGCTGTATCAAACAGAGAACAGAAATTTAGGTTGAGGTTAAGGTTAAGATTAAGGTTGAGATTTTAACCTTTAACCTTAGTCTAAACATAAACCTTTCCGTTGTTCATTCGTTTTTTTAAGAATTGCCCAGTGTAGGACTGTTTTGAAGCGATGATCGTTTCAAGACTCCCTCTTGTGACGATTCTTCCTCCTTCTTCACCACCTTCTGGGCCCAAGTCGATGATGTAGTCAGCGCATCGGATCAGGTCCATGTTGTGTTCGATCACGATGACCGAATGGCCCCGGGAGAGAAGTTTTTGGAAAGTGATCAGCAGGAGCTCGACATCGGCCATATGGAGGCCGGTTGTCGGTTCGTCGAAGATGAAGAGGTTCCTTCCCTCACGAGTTTGGCCGATGTGCTGGGCCAGTTTTAAACGCTGTGATTCTCCCCCACTTAGCGTATTTGTGGACTGGCCGAGAGTGAGATAACCCAAACCCACATCTTTCAAGATCTCGAGTTTTGAAACAATCTTATCATGATGTTGGAAGAATACGAGGGCTTCCTCCATAGTCATTTTTAGCACGTCTGAAATGTTCTTATCATGGTATTGAATCTTGAGGATCTCGGGCCGGAATCTATTCCCTTGGCACGCTTCGCAGGTGACGATCACATCCTCCAAAAATTGCATGTCCAGCACCTGAAAGCCAGCGCCCTGGCAGACTTCACATCGGCCCCCCTCTGTGTTGAATGAGAAGTGGCGGGGTTTGAGTCCATTCCTCTTGGACTCCCGGGTGTGGGCGAAGAGGTCTCGAATCTCGCTGAAGACCTTGACATAGGTGGCCGGATTTGATCGAAGGCTCTTTCCGATAGGCGATTGATCCACTAAGATGAGATCATCGATCTGGTCCAGGCCCTCAATGGAGTCAAAAGCACCTTTTTCGAATCCAGAGTTCCCATTTCCTTTGGCCCCCGCATAGAGAATGTTATGCACTAAAGTGGTTTTCCCTGCCCCAGAAACGCCGGTGATACAGACCAACACGCCCAATGGAATCTTGACATCGATCCCTTTGAGATTGTGCTCCCGGGCATTGTGGATAGAGATCCACCCCTTCGGTTTCCTGTGAGACCCATTCTGAATTGGCGATAGGCCATCCCTCAGACATCGGGCTGTAACGGAATCCTGGTTTTTCAGTAAGGATTCCATTTCTCCTTGGAAGACGACGTAGCCACCCTGTCTCCCAGCACCGGGACCGAGATCAATAATCGCATCGGCTGTTCTAATGATATCAGGGTCATGCTCCACCACCACAACGGTATTTCCTCTTTTGCGCAAGTTCTGGAGAGCCTCAAGGAGGCGATGGGTATCCCTCGCGTGGAGACCAATGCTCGGTTCATCCAACACGTAAAGGGTATCGGTTAAAGCAGACCCCAATGCCCTCGCTAAAGTGATTCTCTGGTACTCGCCACTGGAGAGTGTCCGGGTTTGGCGGGAGAGGGTGAGGTATTTCAGGCCCACATCAACCATAAATCCGATCCGATCGCTGATCTCTTTGAGGAGACGTTGTCCTACTCTTTTTTGAAAATCATCGATCGGCAAGTTTTTGAATAACATTTGCAGATCCGAAATGGGAATGTCACAAAACTGGAAGATATTCTTTCCAGTTAGGAGAACGTTGAGGGCCTCTTTTTTGAGTCGGGTGTTGTGACAGGTGGGACAAGGGGTGTAGGCTCTATATTTGCTGAGAAAGACCCGGTAGTGGACTTTGTATCGCTTCCCCTCCATCCAATCGAAAAAACCTTTCAGGCCGATAAACTCTCCTTTCCCGTTGAGCAGAATCTCTTTTTGATCCGGACGGAGTTCTTCAAAAGGTTTTTGGGTTGGAATTCGATGTCGGCGACAAGCCTCCCACAGGTATTCATAGAGGTCTTCGTAGGCAGGTGTGTTCCAGGGCGAGAAAGGCTTCTCCTTCAATGTTTTTCTCGGATCCGGAATGACCTTCTGCCAATCGATTCCAATGATCCTGCCAAATCCCTGGCAGGTAGGACAGGCACCGATCGGGCTGTTGAAGGAAAAGAGCAGGGGTTCTGGTTCTGAATACATTCTCCCACAGCGATTGCACGAGAAGTTTCGCTGGAAGGCCGTTTTCTCACCGTTCTCCCCCATCACCTCAACTTTTCCATTCCCCAATTGAAAGCCCTTCTGAATTGCATCAGCCAGCCTCGATCTATTCTTCTCTTCAGAGATGAGGCGGTCGATGATAAGAAAGAGGAAAGTTCGATCCCGAATATTCGAAAAGGGAAGGGTGGTCAGGTCGAGGACTTCTCCTTGTTCCCAGATTCGGTAATACCCATTCTTAACCAGATCTCTCACCTTGGACTCTGCTTCTGCTTTCTCATCCAAGGGAACTGGGCTGAGGACCAAAATCTTCTTATCACCATATAGACTCAGTAGCTGTTCGACAACGCTCTCGACTGTGTCTCCCGAGACTTTGATATGGCATTCGGGACAGAAGACCTCTCCTATTTTGGCAAAAAGGAGTCTCAGGTAGTCGTAGATTTCAGAGGCGGTCCCAACCGTGGATCGGGCATTCTTCACGGTGTTTCTCTGTTCGATGGCGATGGCAGGAGGGATGCCGTGAATCGCCTCCACATCTGGCCGATCCATCTTCTCCAAGAATTGTCGGGCATAGGTTGAAAGAGATTCAATATAGCGTCTTTGGCCCTCAGCGAAAAGGGTATCGAAAGCAAGGGTCGATTTGCCCGAACCGGAGACGCCTGTGATGACGGTGATCTTCCCTCTCGGGATCCGACAGGAAATGTTTTTGAGGTTATGGGATCTGGCACCAATGATTTCGATAAACTTTTCCATTAAATTATTACCAGGAGCATGAAATAGTTTACATTTTAGAATTGGATTTTCACCGCCCATTCGTCCTGCAAGAGCAGGACTCCTTAGAGGCGCAGAGTCACTGAGTAAGATATTCCTTATAGAGAATCGGGAGATGCCGATTCTCTATAAGCCTCTGGCCTTCGGCGAAAAATCTCTGCTGCGGAGCTGGGAGGTTTTTGTTTGTCGGTATCTCCCGACAAACAAAATAGCTTTTCTCTGCGTCCTCTGCGGCTCCGCGGTGAATGCAAACAATTTTATGCTCTTCTTAATAATTATAATACACAATTCCCTCGATTGTTCAAACTCCCTTTTTGAACCGATTGAATGCCTTCGGCATTATTTCAAAGGATATTTATCCGGGGGTTTCTGCTTCCTCTGGTCACTGCTCAGGTGACTGGAAAGGGGTTTATCAAGAAAGACGTAACAATCTGAGACTCACTTCAATAGAAGGGGACATATTGGGATCTTACATTCCCTTTTTCTGTTAAGAACGCCTCATAGAGCCTTAACATAATAAAATCCTAAATTATACGCCTTCCGTATAATAATTGGATTTTAATCATTATACAGAAAACATGCCCCAATTCAACGGTTTTTGACCGCCAAAACCCCAAAATGCCTTGACACCTTTCCCTCATGTACATATAATGCTACCAAATATAGAATAAACTTAAAAGATAATGTTAACCCAGCAATAAAATGAGAAAATAAAAAAAGGCACTTGAAGTTATATACCCTTTTACTTATCGAGAATTCAATGCAAATGCGGGGGGCACAGCCCAAGCAATCATAAATTATTTTAAAAATGACAACCCTAATTTCTGGACGGAAACACTCAGACGATATTCTTTCCGCGAAACTGATTATCAGCAGGGCATCGAAGTGAGGCTTGAATTTAATGAAAAAATAACGACCTGCACAGACGCAGAAGTGTTTGATGTCGCAAACGAAATATTGGAATGGGGCGGCATGGACTCTCTAACCAATGAGATGAACCAGGAACTAAGAAAAAGTCTTGATTGTCTAGATCGACTTGCGCGAAATGAGACTGTTCATCTCAACGAATTATGCGTAGAAAGACTTGCATCAATTACAAAAATTTATGAAATGTGGGATTTAGATAATTGGGTTATCTACGACTCTTATTGTGCAAGAGGTTTGCAGTGGCTAATCTCAAGTCTTTGGCAGTCAATAGGCCATAGAACAAATGAACGACTACTGAAATTACCGTGGCCACCAGGAAGAGTTGGCTCTCCAATTGCTGGCTTCCCGAGAACGGCTGATACAGCGCCAAAACAAAAGAGATTGGCATTCATTTACGGGTCATGGCTTTGCAAGGCTATTGCCGAGCGACTCATTGCCATTGAGAACAACGGTTTTAACTGGCGGCCTTTCCACATCGAAATGATTGCTTTTCAGCTTGGCCATGAAATCAGGCAATGATAAGAAAAAGGGTTAACAAGTGGCTCCATTTGACCGGGAATAGCCTCTGTGCTTTTTTTGCGAAAGTGGTTGCCCCGGCAAATGAGCCATGTCGTTCGGCAGTAATCTAAGCTGGGAATACGACTATTTTGGGAGGACGAAGAATGACACGTGTTTTACAGGTGAGTAAGGTACAAGAAACACGCCTGTGGAAGACTCTATCTGAACGAGACGGCGAAGACGCACGTGCGTTATCGGCTAATATCGTGTCTCTCTGTGACGAGGCCGTTGATCGCATAAAGGCAATGTTTGCCTATGCACCCCAATACACGTTGCATGATGATCGGCACTTGCTCCGGACCACTGAACTGATGTGGCTCGTGTTGGGTTCCGGGGTGACACAACTAAATGTCGTAGAGTTAGCACTCTTGATTCTCTCTGCGTTTTTTCACGATCAAGGCATGGTACTATCTAAAGAGGAACTGTCGGCGCTGGAAGTCAACGAAGATTTCCGGCTATTTAGGGACAATTGGTTAGTGGATCACCCGAACTATGGCGAAACAGCGACACAAATGAATTCGCCTTTCGGCTCAGAAACTCGTAAATCATCGTTTGCCGGAAAACTTGCAGAACTCGACGCGGCCATGTTGATAGATTACATTCGTGAGACTCACGGGCATCGTGCTGCGGAGTTCATTCGCTCATCCTACGGAATCGATAAACGCATTGAGGTACAAAACGTCAATCTCTCACCTTTTTGGGCGAGTCTATGTGAGTCGCACACGCTTCCTTGTGAGTCCCTCATCCCAAAGAGGGGCTTTCGTTACGACGAGCAGATTGGTACATACACTCTGGATATGCCTTTCCTGGCTGTTGTTCTTCGACTCGCGGATATTCTTGATTTTGACCGAGACCGCACACCTGAGGTGCTCCTCAGAAGTATTCACTTCACTTCAGATGTCAGCCTACTTGAATGGGAGAAACATCGTTCGGTGGAAGGATGGCAGGTCTCTTCCGATCTCATACGCTTCACTATCAGATGCAAACATCCCGTGTATGAGGCCGCAGTGCGGAAGTACATGGATTTAATCGACAGGGAACTCGCAGATAGCAGAGAAGTCTGCCGCAAGCGGCCACAGGGCCTTAATGGTTGCGACTTGAATCTTCCAACACACGTTGATCGTTCCCGGATCGAGCCTCTTGATGATGCTTACCGCTTCCACGATCTTGAATTCAGTCTTTCAAGAGACGAAGTTGTGCGTCTACTTATGACTGACAAGCTCTATGGGCAGGAACATCTGTGCATTCGTGAGTTGCTACAGAATTCTCTTGATGCATTGCGGTACCGTAAAGCCTTGTTTTCCGAGGCTCACGTCCAGTGGGATGAGGGGAGGGTGGAGCTGCGACATTGCATCAATACCGACGGCTACGAAGTTCTGGAGTGTACCGACAACGGCTCCGGGATGGATGAACAGATTATCCAGAACCACTTCGTAAGGGTAGGAAGGAGTTTCTATCGGTCGCCTTTTTTCGAGCGCGAGAAGAATCGCCTGAAGGTGACCGGGAATGACTTTGATCCTTGCTCGCAATTTGGCATTGGTTTCATGTCTTGTTTCATGCTGGGGGATAGGATCACACTCACAACTCGTAGAGACTATGGCTCTGGCCGGGAATGGGGACCTCCGCTTATCGTCGAGATCCATGGGTTGAGTGGACTGCTTGTCGTTCGTAAGGGTCCCGCCAACCAAGCTATCGGAACCACGGTTTCGATAGTGTCGCGTCAAAAACCTTCATTCCTTGATTCCTGGACTGACAAGGTTCGACTCTGCGGAGTTCTCAAGGGGTATGCTTTGGCCACTGAGTTCCCTATTGTTGGACACTGTGATGTTCCAGAGCTTCGAGAAACAGTGACCATTCCCCCAAGTCCGGAGATAACTCCAACCCGCTTAGAAGCTGCCAAGGTAAAGAACTGCATATCTTTTGAGCAAGAACTTTCGCAAGTTTCACCCTTCTTGGGGGGATTCGCCCGGGAGTCTTTTTTGATCGACGGTTCTGGCTTACCTTGTCTCGCCAACTCTGAGGCGGAGTGGCGCGGGAAGACAAAGGGAACAAAGAAATGGGATCTACACCTCCTTCCAACTGATCGCGAACTGGAATATGACTACATGGAGTGGAGTGTGCCTGTGTGCATGGATGGAATCCTCGTCGCCGGCACTCCTGGGCGCCCTTCCTATCGTAAGGAGGTCAGCATGCGGTTGGGCAGCCGAAATTCTAATATCTACTCTTTTTCCCCTGCCTTGATAGATGCACGCGGAGACCTCAAACCTGAAATAACTCCCGGGAGGATTCCTCCAGAACATTTTTCCCCTGATATGCCTCCTGGGTGGCAACGTTTGGCCGAGGCCTTCAGACAGGGACCGGGATTGCTTTGGGAGCAGCTATTGAATTGTCTTCGTCAGGGCCTTTCTCCTGAGACTTTCTGGAGGCTTGCCGTCGTGCACGATGTCAAAGTCGGATGGATTCCATACAATACGCTTTGGGAAACGCTTTCAGTCTCTCTGAAAAGGGAAGATCAGGTAGTGGACTGGCGCCTTGTTCGCGGACTCGGAGAAATGGTGATGTGCCATACCAGCGAAGACTCTTTTGTCCTTCGAGATCACCTGGGGTTAACAGTCGGGCCGGATTCGGATCTAAAAGCTTGGGAGAAACAGGGGGAAGAGCCACCACACCTTGAATGGAGCATGAACTCGATCGTTCTCTTGATGAGTTGTCTCGACATTCGTGATGGCAAGGTCATTCTATATCCCTCACCCCCTTCACCTCCAAGATTACCTCTTGCACAGTATGCGAAATCCTCTGTGTTTGGCGTCCGCGCGCTCCTTCTTAACTATGTTGGCAATGCCGGTGATGCACTTTCTGTTCAGACACCATTCCCGACTGCAAACCGAAACCATGCCCTGACGAAACTCTATCACCAAGCCCGCCATGCAAGTCAGCGCACGGATCTGCAGACCTTCGCGAGGTCCTTCGTGCTGTGCATCTCAGAATCGCTAAGCACGAGGGAACAGACGCCATCTCTTGATAAGCCAGGCTACTGGCAGAAGCGTGTGGGCCATCTCTACTTTTCCGTGCGATGGGATCAGTGTGATGCATCTTTACAACCGCCATATAAATTGTGGACGGAAGGCAAGGGGTGGTTCTGGTTTCGTGAAGAGGATTTCGCACGGTGGCGCGACTCACCGGCGCAGATCGAATGAGAAGGGCATTGCCGAACCAGCCCCTTGCAGCGGACTTCGTACCTCAGCCGCTGAAGGGCACGTTGTCAGGTAAAGAGTCTATTGGGGTCAAACCTTCAAAATTCGATTGGCAGTTATTTCAAATTAAGTAGAATACAGGTGTAGCGAGACAACTAAGAGTAGAGTTTGAAAGTGCTTTCTATCACATAACGTCGAGAGGAAACCTACGAGAAAAGGACGCATTGAAAGAATAAAGGTAGATGAAGAAATTCCCCATGCAAGAAGGCTTCGGAAGAGAGTATCCATTGATGCTGTGATCAAGGCATGCCGGTTGTTGCACGGAGAGAATGCGAAAGCATAGGTGGAGAGGACAAGAAATACTGTGTGCCGCACAATCTCTTTAAAGTCCATCGATGCGGTCGGGAGTTTTGATGAATGCATCGTGATAAGGTGAATGGGGATATCGGCTGGGAGAAGATCATCAGAATAGGAAATGGTGCCGCAAATCGTAGAAGTCTCAATGAAAGAAAATGGTCATATTCTATTTTTGATCCAGCAGAAAAATCGGTTCTTGAGAAACTGGGTTTTTTACCGGCTCGATAGGTAGCGAGAATAACGAGTGAACGACAAGCTCGTTTCTGATATAATAGTCTTCAGGAAGGGGGCAGGATGGAATTTGAGTGGGATCCGAAAAAGGCTGCTGCGAACGTCCGAAAACATAATGTTACATTTCAGGAAGCGGCTAGCGTGTTTGGAGATCCATTGGCCATTACCTTTGAAGACCCGGATCATTCCATGAGCGAAAACAGATACATCACCTTCGGACTATCACAGCAGAAACGGTTGCTGATTGTCGCGCATACACAGCGCAGAGACCGAACAAGAATTATAAGCTCGCGTCTGATGGATGTCAAAGAAAGGAGAATATATGAGGAAGGCTAAGTTTAACGACCTCCGCCCGGAATACAAGCGAGAAGACCTAGGTATAGGTGTCCGAGGAAAATATCACGAGTCATACCAAAAGGGCACTAACCTGGTACTCCTCAGCGCCGATGTTGCAAAGGTCTTCCCTAATGAAGAAGCAGTGAACCAAACATTACGATCCCTTATTGACCTTGCTGAGAAATCGACTGGCTTAACAAGGCGCTCAACCGGCCGCGCCAAAAAACTGAGCACCGGTTAGGTTTCAATTATTTTTACGGAAGAACTTGTTGAGATCGTGAGGAAAGAGGATCCAGGAGATTCCGGAAACGTCCGCCAATCCCAACAGAATGTTCTGAGGCAGACCCCTTTACCCCGTTAGAAATAATGCCCCGCTTGAATTTCTAACGGGGTTTACTTCCTTCCAATGATCACCAATTTTGCTATCTTTAAGAAAATCTATGCTCTTAAGGTTGCAAGAAAGGAATCTTAGGAATTCAAATTTCTATTTGGCAAATCACCGATTCCATAATATACTCATTTCAATTGCGGAATTCGGAATGCGGACTGCGGAATAAAAGCACAAAATAATATACTCAGTATGATTAGATGAAGTTCGGAGGATTTATTCTTGGCATTATCTCTATCTTAATATATGAAAATCGTGATTATGGCAGGACCTCTTCCGGTCATTAGCCCCGATCACTTAACTTAAGGAGGTGCCAACGTGCGATCATCTCTCGAAGCCAACAAGAAAACGGTCCAGGAGTTCTACGACTGCCTGATTAACAAGAAAGACTTTGGATCTGCTTCCAAATACATCGGGAACCGATACATCCAGCATAACCCCCTGGTGGCAGACGGTCCGGAGGGCCTCAAGGCTTTCGTCGACTTCCTAAAAACGAATTATCCGGCCGCAAGAAGCGAGATCAAGCGGGTCTTGGCGGATGGGGACTATGTCATTCTCCATGTGCACTCGGTGCGCGTCCCCAACACGCGAGGCCGGGCAATCATCGACCTATTCAAACTCGAGAGGGGTAAAATTGTTGAGCACTGGGATGCGATCCAAGAGATTCCAGAAACGTCCGCCAATCCCAACGGAATGTTCTGATTAAGTAATTGATGAAGCCCCTTTTGAGGAGCATTACCAGAGTGCCAGGGAGTTTTCTGTTTGGCAAATCACTGATTCCATAATATACTCATTTCAATTGCGGAATTCGGATTGCGGACTGCGGAATAGAGACACAAAATAATTTATTCAGTCTGATTAGATGAAGTTCGGAGTAATTAATACAAACGCAATAAGTGATTTGTCATTGCGAGGACTCCGTACTTGATACGGGGGACGAAGCAATCCCATGGAAAACGAGATTGCCACGCCCTTCGGGCTCGCAATGACAACGTGCAATGTTGAAATATTTAATGCGTTGTATTAGTTGGTAGAATTTGATTTCAAGGCTCCGAACTCTGAACTCCGAACTCAGAACTATATTTGAGACGGCGATGACATTAGCAATCAAAGCAGAGGGAATCTTCAAGACCTTCAGATCGGGTTGGAGGGGTAAGACACGGAAAGAGGTTCTTAAAGGGATCGACCTCCAGATAAAGGAAGGGGAAATCTTCGGCATCTTGGGCCCTAATGGCGCTGGGAAAACCACCCTTCTATCCATTCTTTCCACTTTGCTACTCCCCGATCGCGGTAAGGTTCAGATTTTGGGCATTGATGCCCTCACGAACGACGCCCAGATCAGGGAGAGGGTAAACATTTCGAGTGGAAATGCGAATTTTCTGTGGAGCTTGACCGTGAAGGAAAATCTCCATTTTTATGCGATGCTCTACGGTCTGGTGGGAAGACAGCGAAAGGAGAAGGTCAATGCATTGATTGACCTTTTGGACTTGCGAGAGCATCAAAACGTCCTCTTTGATCGAATCTCCACAGGAATGAAACAACGGCTCTCTTTGGCCAAATGTCTGCTGAATGATCCCGACGTTCTTTTTTTGGATGAACCAACAGTCGGCCTTGATCCAAATGCGGCTGTTAGAATTCGGGGGGAGATACATTCGATCCAAAAAGAGAGAAAGATGACGGTACTCCTCACCACTCACAATATGAGAGAAGCAGAATCTCTCTGCGGTCGGATCGCTTTTCTCAAGGAGGGGGAGATTCTCACCACAGGGACAGCAGAAGCCCTCAAGCGGATGGTTCGGGTCGGAGATGTGGTGAGGATTGAATTTCAAGGGACAATTTCGGAGGACGACCTCCTCCGCGCCGACGGCGTTATCAATTACTCGATTTCTCGTAATCTCTGCGAGATCATTGTGGATGATGGGGAGAGGAGATTAGGCCCCCTGGTGGCAGTGCTCTCCCAGGGAGGGGCAGACATCAGAAAGGTCACCCTAAGGCAAACGGATCTGGAAGATGTATTCATTGAATTTGCCAAAGAGATTGATTCGGATATGGGCCTTCGTCTTTAAGAACTGGCTCATCACGAAGCGCAATATCTTCAGCCTCTTTGAGATCGCTTTTTGGCCGGTCGTAGGTTTCTTTTCAATAGGACTTCTAACCACCTTCCTTGAACTGGATGTCAATATGTCCGGGTTCATCCTCACCGGCATTATCTCTATGAGCGTGATTCAGGTGTGCCAGATCGACGTCGCTTATGTCCTTCTTTACGACCTTTGGTCAAAAGCCCTCAAACACACCTTTATTGCCCCCATCGGTCCTTTCCACCTGATTTCCGGATCCTGGCTGATTGGCGTGATGCGGTCATTCGTCGTCTTTTTACTACTTTCAATATTCAGCGCCTTGGCCTTCGGTTTCAATTTCTTGCGGCCCGGGTTGGTTCCCCTTTGTATTTTCCTCTTAGGCCTCTTTCTCATATCTGCCCTGATTGGCGTCAGCGTCTGTATTTTGGTTCTCCTCTTCGGATATAATGCGGAGGTTGCGGCCTGGTCCATGGTCAGTCTGCTCTATTTAGTCTGTGGGATTTATTACCCTGTGTCCATCCTTCCATTTCCACTTCCCGAGATTGCCCGGGCGATCCCGTTAACGTATTTGTTGGAGTACTTCCGGTCTTTTTATGGTTTCAAAAGCGTATCTGGAAACTGTTTGGGCTGGGGCTTCGGTTTAATAGGGTTCTATCTGATCCTCGAGGCATTCCTCTTTAAGATCGTCCTTCGACGGGCGAGAAGAACCGGTACCCTCCTCAGACTCTCGGAATGATCCTCCGTGAGGGGTTCGTGAACCGCGAAGTATGAAAATCTTGATCTAACCTCCTCCCCCTTTGATGGGGGAGGATTAAGGTGGGGGTGGACATTGCAGTTCCCCCTCACCCTTCCCTCTCCCGCCAAGGGAGAGGGGGCAATCAGGGTTATTTTCTTAGATAATAACGCAGAGGGCAAAGCGCTTAGCGCATGGCGTTAAGAAAATGTGTAAAACAATTTGCTCTATGTTTCATGTTTTATGCTCTTACATTCTGCATTCCGCAATCCGAAATCAGAAATCATAGGGCTTCCCACATTCGTTTCATCTTGTCCCTGCTGATCTTGAGATAGTCCCTATCTCTGGAGAAGACTTCGATGGTGATGGTTTCGTCGTATTGGGCCTCCTTGAGCTCTTTCATGATCTTTTCGAAATCGATGATTCCAGCACCGATCGGGAGATGGCTGTCCTCTTTCCCAAAATTGTCATTGGCGTGGACATGGCCGATTCGGTAACCGTAGCGCTGAATAAATTCTGAGGACTTGTTTTTTCCCCCACCCAGATTGGCATGGCCGATATCGAGGGTGAGGCGAATTTCTGGAAAAGACTCGAAGACAGATTGGAATTCATGGGGTTGGAAGAGAAAGTGGGCTTGTGGAAACATATTTTCGATACAGAGGGTGATATTGAGGGTAACCGACTTCTTCAAAATGGCTTCGATCGAATCCATTCCATACCCCTTCGCCCTATCCAGGAGGAATTTGCCTAAGCCGGTAATATAACCAGGATGAAGCACTACCTTTTCAATTCCCAATTCTGCTGCGGCCTCCAGGGCTTCGAAATTTTCTTGGAGGGAGACCCTCCTCAGGCTTTCGTAGAGGTCCGAGGTCCAAACAAAAGTGGGAAGGTGTCCCATGATTCCCATTTCGTAACGATTAAGGACCTCCCGGATCAGCCGTTTTTGTGTCAAGATTTTTTGTGGGGTGACTTCGGGTGGATCCATGGTCAGCTCCACATAATCGAAGCCCATCTCCCCGATTTCTTCGATCTCTTTCGGAATAGGTTTGATCGGAAAATTCATCGCTCCATATTTCATTGTTCACTCCTAAGATTTCAGATTTTAGATTCCTGACCCTGTCAGGAACAGGTTTCAGATTTTCAATTTGTAATCTGCTATCTGTAATTCATTTAGCTCTTAACTCCGAACTTTGTTTTGGGCTTCTCTGATCCATATTTTGATCTTTGTCTTATTGGGGATTGATCTTCCGCGAAAGACTTCTCCCATCCTCTGACGAAGTCTTTCTGGGTCTTCCGCTGCAAGAACCGAGACTGAATGAACACCCACCCCTTCCAATAACCGAAGATTTTCGATCCCCAGTCCTTTTAGCTGGACCAATTCAGCTTTTTCTACCCAATGGATGAGTTCCTCTTTTGGGATGAGGAGGCGCAGGGCCAGTTCATCCCTTTCTATTTTCTCCTTGTTTTTTGAGAGAAGATCGTCGAGAGTAGTAATTCCCACTTTAGGAAGTTCCTTTCGATAACGGGATTCGATCCAGTAGGCATCATTGAGACGGGGAAAATAAGAGTCAACGGTTTTGAGATCGATGGCTCTGAAGACGAGAACAAAGAAACTTCCGATCAGGATTGTGGTTAAAACCATAGTTAGAGTTCTCGTCTTTTTTTCAGGATGGAGACGATAAGTCGATTCCTCCCAACCCCTTCCAAAGCGGAACAAGGAGATAAAATTATACATCACGTAGGCCTGGATGGTAAAGGGAGGAAAGCCTAAGAAACCGAGAAAGGGCATTTCAAAACCCTTCATCTCTTTGAAGAAGGGGACCGTATAGATCCATTTTGAACGAGCCCAGAAGTTCCAGAACTCCCAGAGGAAACCGCAGATCAGCCCTGCGAGGAGCAAGAGATATATTTTCCGCGGGTTTCCTTCCTCTAGATCTTTCAGAAGAGATCTCCCTCCGAACCGATGATTAAAAGGTTCTAAGAGAAAGATGAATCCAACCCAGATGAGGGAGAAGAAGTACTCGGGGACGAGGACAGAGGAGGCGAGGCAGGCTATCCCTAAGAGGACAAGAACGATGTGACCGCCCCTCACCCTTCCCCTCTCCCCTGAGGGGAGAGGGAGGGGGTGAGGGGGCGACTTAAACATGAAAGACTCTAATAATTCTGTCGTTTCAAATAGTCCGGGGAGCACGGTTCCATATGCGATCGCATAACCCAACCACCGCTCAACAATGGAATGAGGGAGATTGATATAGTACCAGTTCTCTAATGAGAGGTTGGCTGCCTCAAAGATCAGCCAGATGAAGACCGACCATGGGATCATCAGAAAGAATTCTTTGGTTCGACTGAGAATGAGGGAGTTTCCCTTTAAACGATAGATGATTGCATCAATGATGAGGATATAAGACCACCAGGCGAAGCAATAAAACCAACTGTAGAATGGGTCGATCTTCTTAAAGTGGAGGATTTCAGAGAGAATAAGAAGGAGGATTCCAAAAATCCCATGGAGTGGAAAGATCTTCTGCATCAAAACCTAATTTAGCATATCCATTCTCTTTAAACAATCTCCCTTTCACAAAGGGTAGAACCGACTTCAGTGGCTTTCTGTAATGGCCCCGCCTCGTGGGGCCCTATTCGAAGCCTTTTCCATCATTCTTGGGTAACCCCTCAGCCATAGCCAACTAATACAAACGCATTAAACAAAATGATATCACCCTCACCCTCCCCCTTTGAGGGGGAGGGGTGGGGCGCGAATAACGAAGAAATTAAATAGAGTCAAGTCTTGCCTTTTGATACCTTTTGATATTTCGTAAACATTAAAATTAAAGACCCCCCCACTCCAATCTAAATACAGGGACTTTCTCAGGGTTCCATCTGAGCGGCGTTTTATACTCCTTCTTCAAGGGCAGGGAGACCTCATTATTTTAATTCGAATACCCGACTTTACTGACCCGTCCCACTGAGTGATATGTCAATGGTCGGTGTATCTTGATCATTGGAAGTTATCCCCAATGTGGCTGCCTTTGGTCCCGCCGATTTCGGCGTAAATAGAACCTTCAGAGTGTAACTTTTCTTAGCTTTGATTGTGACGCTACTACTCCCCTGAATGCTAAAATCTGTCTCCTCTAACCCGGAAAGCGTTATCATCAGATCCCCTGTACCATTGTTCCCAATCTTTAATGTCTTCGTTACTTTCTTCCCTACTTTCACACTACCGAAATCAAGGGGAGTTTGAGCGACTGAAATATCAGGGGGCGTTGCCGGAAGGACTGCTGTCAATGAGATCTCAAGTGTCGGTGTATCGGCATCATTCGAGTCAATCTCCAATGTAGCTGTCTTTAAACCTCCCGATGTCGGAGTACATAGAACCTTCAAACTATAAGTCTTTTTAGCTTTTATGGTGACACTGCTACTCCCCTGAATGCTAAAATCTGTCCCCTCTAACCCGGAAAGCGTTATCATAAGATCTCCTGAACCATTGTTGGCAATTTTTAATGTTTTTGTTATTTTTTTCCCAACATTTACACTTCCAAAGTCAACAGAGCTTGAAGGGACTGAGATATCAGGGGTTTTTGCTGAAAAAGCTGCGGTCACCGCTGTATCGGCATTCATGATTACCACACATGTCCCTGTGCCTGAACATCCACCGCCTGACCAGCCTGTAAAGGTCGAATTTGTGTCTGCCTTAGCTTTAAGTGTTATCTTTGTGCCCACTTTAAAATCCTCAGTACAGTCGCCTCCACAATTGATACCTGCTGGACTACTGGTGACTGTTCCACTCCCTGTCCCTGACCTAGATACGGTAAGAGTATATTGACTCGGGGTTGTCTCATTGACTCCCACATCATCGAATAAAGCTTCAATGGTGGCTTCTTTGTTGTGGCCTGGTGATGCGTTGAGTTCTGTTATAAGGTTTATGTATGGTAACCTGGCTGCGTTAATACTGCTGGATGTTGGCGTATGATGGGCTACCTCATCGTTAAACTTTAGAGTGAATTGGCTTCCATCCCACTCAATAAAAAGAGTGTAAGTATTCCCCAGCACAATGGGTGTGGTAAATACTCCATTGCCCAGACTTTCTTCGTCATCACATTCTGAATCAGGGCATCTCGTTACCTCCCACTTTGGTTGGAGTGTTGACAATTCATTAGCCATTATTCGGACATTGGCATGGACATCGCCGCTTTGGCCTTCTCCTGGAGTCCCATCGTTATAAAACGCTCCTTCGACCTTAACGGCGACACCAACCCTAAAATCAGGGCCTGGAGGGTTCTGATAATCCAAAAGAGTAACCTTGGCTTGAACAGCCTTGATTGGAACTATAGAGGGAAGCTCGTTGTTAACTTCGTTGTTGGATGCTGAACTTGTCCTGACTTTTGTCCGGAGCTTTCCGTTTGAAACCTCCCTCACAAATTCATAAGAATTCCATTTGGTTGAATCAATGATTGGGGAGGAGAAATCATCATAAGGAGGACCATTTTTGTAAACGTTATCGAAAGTGGCAGAGATAAATGCTGATGAGTTTTCATCATCGATCCGGACTCGGGTCGAAAGAGCTTTAAATGGAATTTTAGCATTCCCTGCCCGAGGGGGAAGGCCGGTAGAAAATTCTATCTGCTCTCCACCAACACTGAATATGAAACGGTTATTAACGCTATCGTATTCAATGTATAAAGTATAAGAGGTTCCGTAAGTTATAGGAGTTGTGAAGTCCCCCCATCCTAAATCGGTCCAAGTAGTCCCCTGCGAGTCTATAATTCTGTAAACGCGCCACTTGGCAAAAAGTCCACTTGGCCCTCCTTTTAGAGCAATTGCTGCCTGAATATCTCCAATCATACCTTCGCCTGATGTGCCATCGCTATACCAATTACCTACACATGCTGCACTTGTATCCCCTGAATTGGTTATTGAATTCTCAACAATCGTAACATCCGCCTGGATTGAGTTAATTGAGCCTGGGTTGATAAAATTTAAACTGTTAGATTCATAGTAAGGATAACTTCCACCCAAAATTGGAATTATATTTGGATTTGAACTTGCCTGTTTTAAAAAAAGTTTATAGTTGCCCGGCTCGATTTCTCTGATCTCCCTTACCAGCTCTCCGAATATCCATTTTACCCTGTCAATATAAGGTCCTGAAAAATTATCATAGACTGTTAAGCAAAGAGCAGAGGTAGATAAAATGAGACTAACAAAAATGGCGGTTAAATTTAGAGAAATATTTTTCTTCATAGAGATACCTTCCTTCTTCAAAGAATAAAGTCTGGCTTCGCTATTTTGAATGCCAGGCTTTTTCAAATCTTTCCATCCCTCACCCCAAGAAGGTGTTTAACTCTAAAAAGGGGACCCCTGCCAAAATTATAACATGCCCAAAATGGCAATTTGTCAGAAAAAAATAACTAAAAACATATAGCTTTTGAGCTTAAGTCTGTTTGGGTTCTCTTTTTTTTAGCGGGCCTTTAAAACCTCTTTGATCAGATAGAGGTTCGAAGTTATAAATGGAAGCAAAGTTCTTGAGGGGAATTCCAGTTCAGATGAGGTAGATTTTAAAGGTCTTTCTCATCTATCACCCCCTTATGGCCAATGTTTTAAGGATACAATCACAATGCGTTGTTTTTGTCAAGCCTAAAACAAAATTGTGAAAATTATCTCTTCTGGTTATTAATTTGACTGATCCGTTTGAGTAAGGTTGCGTCGGATGATTTAGATGCAAAGGCCTTCTTCCGTATCGTCCAGATGGTTAACCCATAAGTCCAAGAGATCAGCCTAAAAATGTAGAGCAGAAATCGGTGTAAAGGGATAAAAATTATGGATATCTCGGATTGTTTGGTATATTGATTTTGCACACAAAATTGATTAAGATGGCTGCAATCACTCAGGTGTTGGTTTGAAAAAAAGGTACGGTATTTATGAAAGATTGGACCTTTAGCCAGGAAGATCGCTGGCAGATGAAAGCCCTGGGGATATCAGAAGAACAGGTGCGCATTCAGATCCAGATATTTCAAAAGTCTTCCTTCTATGTTCGACTCCATCGACCCTGTACCATAGGAGATGGGATTCAGCAGATCGCCTCAGATGAATTGGCAACCTACATCGGATTGCAGGAAAAGGCTGCCCGAGAAGGCCGCTTCCTTAAATTTGTTCCAGCTTCTGGTGCGGCCAGCCGTATGTTTAAAACCCCCTTTCAAATTTATCACCAAACTCCAACTCTCCCGAGTGGAGAAATTCCTGAGCGGGCTGAGAGGGAAGATCCAGAGCAAAAGGATTTCCTCTGCTTTCAGAAGGGAATTCAGCGAATGGCCTTTTTTGAAGATTTGGAAACTATTTTGGCCAGCAATGGTCTCCAAATAGAAAATTTATTGAACCAGGACCGGTGGCGAGAAATTCTGGAATATTTACTTACCGAGCGGGGACTAAATTATGGAGCTCATCCCAAAGGGTTATTGAAGTTTCATCGATATCCGTCCGGAGGCCGCACAGCCTTTGAGGAACACCTGGTTGAGGCTGTTTATACTGTCCGAGACCGAGAAGGCATTTGCCGCCTTCATATGACTGTTTCACCGGAACATGAAGAGGCCTTCCGTCAACTTTTGGAAAGGATAAAACCTTGGTACGAACAGCACTATCAATCCTGTTTTGAGGTGACCTTTTCGGTCCAGAAGCATTCCACAGATACGATTGCCGTGGATTTGGAAAATCAGCCCTTTCGGGAGAAGGATGGGAGGATTCTCTTCAGACCTGGAGGGCACGGGGCACTGTTTGAAAACCTAAATGACCTTCGAGGAGATCTTATCTATCTCAAAAATATAGACAATGTATTGCCGGATCGGCTCAAGGAACCTACCCTCACTTGGAAGAAGGTTTTAGGTGGATTTCTGGTTGAAACCCAGGAATTCATCAACCGGTATGTGGGCCAGTTGATGGGAGGGCAAGAAGACACGGGCCTGTGCGAAGAGGCCATGGCCTTTGCCCAGAATAAGCTCTTTATACCCGAACCGAGGACCTTCAAACAATGGATGGAAAAAGAGAAAAGAGATTTCCTCTTGAGCAGATTGAACCGTCCCTTGAGGGTTTGCGGAATGGTTAAAAATGAAGGGGAACCCGGGGGGGGACCATTCTGGGTGGAAGGAAGAGATGGAACGCTATCTCTTCAGATTGTTGAAAGCGGCCAGGTCGATCCACAATCTTCCAAGCAACAGGCGATTTGGGCGTCTTCCACCCATTTCAACCCTGTTGATCTGGTCTGTGCGGTGAGGGATTTTAGAGGTAGGCCATTTCATCTCGAAAGGTACGTGGATCCGGAAGCTGTTTTCATTTCTCAAAAATCTAAAGATGGACGTGATCTGAAGTCTATGGAATTGCCAGGATTATGGAATGGAGCCATGGCAGAATGGATCACCCTCTTTGTGGAGGTACCCATTGCTACCTTCAATCCAGTTAAAACAATAAATGATTTGCTAAGGCCCGAACATCAACCTGAGTAAGGCATATTAGTTTTGAAGAGACAATCTGGCTATCCTCCAAGGTAAACTCCACACCACGTGTTAAAACACAGGCTTTTCTTTGAGGTAGATATTTTGATACACCGATACATCCCTATTCTGAAGCACAGGGCTTTACATGGTGCGGCGTAAAGACGGTTTATCGCCGAGCCTTCTGAAACACATATGATTGGATTGGATGCGGAAATGATCGGTCTTGATATCTGGATTTTTTCAGCAACGTCAGCTTTTTAATGGATGGGTGATCATTCCGGCCTTAACTGTTCGTGAGATTTCTTACATTTGAATTTGCTCGCCGAGAAGTTGTCTTAGTTTCTGAAGGTCCTCCTCGTTGATATGAACAAATTTTAACCCATATTGGTATCCATTCTGTTCTTCCTCATAGTAGAGGTCTTTCCATACGATCTCAGCTAACACATCAAAATTAGTCATTTGGAATCCCCTGGGGAATATGACAGCGATTTTTAATTTCGTACCGATGGGAAGGTTCTTGATCGAATGAATTCGAAGGCCGACCTCACTTCCGTCGACGACTAACCCTCCATAAGCGGGGGAACCATCCATCACTCGATATTCAAGAGGCCAGTCCATATAAAACCGAGGGTGTTTTCTCTTATCCTTATAACCATTTGATCCAGCCATCATTTTACTCCCGAAGAGAGTTTATTGATCGATCGATGTTGTTTCTAGCAAATATTATGCCATCCAACTTAGAATTTATAATTTATTGATATTTATAAATTATTTTAAATCTATTTTCAACTGAGATGGTCAATTATCGCATAAATTGTCACTGTTCAATGAAAATTCTTTGCCCAATTTGCCAAAATAGGGCGAAAAATGGGGGGGCACCGCCTTGGTAGCCATAGAAAGGTAGACTTACGCAAATTTTTCCATATACAGAAGCTGAAGATCCTTGGTCACTGTTTCGGTCTTGAATACTTGATAGCCGAGTTTCTGATAAAGATATATATTCCGTTCACTCTTATATCCCGTGAATAACTCGAATCTGCAAATTCTGCCGCGATATCTCTCAATTTCATGCATGAGCTGAGTACCAATCCCCCGTTTTTGAAAGTCAGGATGAACAATAAGTCTTCCTATGAAACAAGTTCCTTCCTTCAGAAGTGCCCTTACGGACCCGATGATCCTTCCATCCATCGAAGCTTTGAGGAAGACCTGCTTTTCGAAATCGTTTCTCATTTCTTCGAGAGTTTGGGTTAATGGTGGAATCGTATAGTCATTATAGATCTCTGCCTCGCTCTGATACGCTAACTTTTGCAAATCGAGAATCTCTTTTGCATCCTCAATATTAGCACGTTCTATCATCATGTTTAGTTCCATAGGGCAACAAACTTTCCCCTCTCCTAATAAGGAGACTGCGTCGTAATCATGATGGAGAGTGGATTCAGACGGAACAGGCAGGCAGGTCTGAAGCTTCATCACCCGACCGCCTGTTCCGTGTCGAAGCAGAAGTAGGTTCTCGTTGATTCGGACACAGTCTCAAGGGGGGAGGGGAAGACTTAACTAACACCTACAAATTGACCTGCACCCCTTTTTTTCGCAGGTATTCCTTCACCTGCCTAATGCTTAGGATGCGGTAGTGAAAGACCGAAGCAGCTAACAAAATCTTTGCGCCCCCCTGAACAACACCCTCATAGAAATGCTCGAGCGCTCCCGCTCCACCGGAGGCGACCACCGGCAAGTCCACGGCATCTGAAATGGCTCTCGTGAATTCCAAATCATAGCCAGCTTGGGTTCCATCCCCATCCATACTGGTCGGCAGGATAGCACCTGCACCCAGTGTCTGACATTGTTTGGCCCAGGCGACAGCGTCTTTACCTACAGGCTTGGTGCCTCCTGAGACCCCCAGTTCAAATCCGGATGGCATTTCTTTATTTCTTCTTGCATCGATCGCCACCGTCACTTTTTCCCTTCCGAATCTTTCAGCCGCTTTCCTGATTAGATCAGGGTTCTTAACAGCAGCACTGTTCATCGAAATCTTATCAGCGCCCGCCTTAAGAACCCATTCAATATCTTCCAAGGTCGAGATGCCACCCCCTACTGTTAAAGGGATTTTTATCACTGATGAAACATTCTTAACCCATTCCAGCCTGGTCTTTCGGTTTTCTACTGTTGCGGCTATATCCAGCATGGCCAACTCATCGGCCCCTTCCTTCTCATAAAACGCCGCATTCTCAACCGGGTTACCTGCGTCTTTCAGATCGATGAAGTGAATTCCCTTAACAACCCGACCCTCTTTCATATCCAAGCATGGCATGATCTTGATTGTGGTCATCCAAGGCTCCTTTCTTCAATGAGTTTCTATCTTCAATCAAGTAGCACAAAACCATAACGATTTTGAACATCCTCTCTATTTTGAAGAACCTCACATGGTAACCCTAAATTTCTTGCTGTTTTATATACATCAATACCGAAAATCGAATCGCAGGGTCGAACCTTATCCGGGGTGGGGCAATGCTCCCCTTGTCTAACGGAGCAAACCTTGCATAAGTTGCAGGCTCGAATGGCAAAAGCAAAATAATAACCATCGAGGAAAGCCGCTCTTTCGATCTCAAGAACTGCGTTACTCAATTCTCTGGCATCATGGGAGTGAACGAATAGAATATGATCATATCTTTTAATCATCTCAACCCTTTCCGGATACGTTGTGTCCCAGGTCTGGCACCTAATACTCTCCGGGGAAAAATCTTCACAGCCCCATCGACATTTCAAAATCGCACGAATATCAAAATAGATATCCTTCGGTGAAATGATCATTGCATTGACCATTTTAACTTCTTTTGCCAAAGGGATATATTTTTCCATTTTCTCCCCCTATTTCTTCTCTATTTAACAGGGATCCCAGAATTTCTTTGCCGGGTGCATTTTGTCGTATCCAAGGAGACTATCCATTCGGGTGAAGAATCGGTTGAAAAGGGTTGTTCTTCGAATCACAGCCCGAATGACATCATGGACAGCCCCCGGGACCTTGTTGAAGGGGCATACACGGATACAGTTAACACAATCCATCCGGTTCTTCCCCCAGAATTCGAAACACTTTTCAGCATTGACATACCACTTCAGAACACCGGACTGGTTAGAGATATTGAGGCCTTCGGTGGTCATGGTGCCATAGGGAATGGCCTGGGAAGGGCAGTGAGTAGCACATTTCTTACAGGTTTTACAGAATTCAACGGCACCAAAGGCATGATAGGGGTCATACTGAAGAGGAAGATCGGTAAAAACCTTGCAGAGACGCACTCGGGGGCCATATTCTTCTGTAATTAAGAGACCCATCCGGCTTCCCTCTCCCAGGCCTGCGGCCATAGCTAAAGGAACGCTAAGGGCTGTATCGTTACCACATGGAATCGAACGGTAGCCCAGGCCTCGAATAAAAACTGCCAACAAGTTGGCTACGAAGGCCATTTTTGAATATCCTAAACCTGTTGCTGCTCCAGAAACTCCAGAGGGGGAGGAGCGGATAGCATCATAGTCCATGGCAACAGCCATGACAATTGCATGATGGCACCCCTCTGGAATCTGTATTGGATAATGCTCTCCGGTAATAGGGTTGAATTCGTGAGAGTAAACCCAGTTGGGGTGAACCTTGCAGATGCCCACTAAGTCGGCCCCCATGAACCGAGCCACTTTTTTAATGATATGGCTCATCTCTTCAGGAGATTCCTTGACATGGTCTCCAGCCTCCACAAATCGTTTCATCTTGGCCGGGACGCCATCCCATGAATAGAGCCCGGAGTTGCTCCGTGCATTTCCAAAGCCAAAACCCCACTCCAAATTCCAGGTTGCATTACGAAAGGCATAGTCCAACTTCCGGTATCCGACCTTTTGCTGGAAAACAACTTCTTCATAGAAACCTTTGGCATAAGGACGCATCTTTTCATCCCAGAGGCTTCGCTTGAACATCTCATTCTTTTGATCAAACCGGTTGGCCGGAATAGGAAAAGGGAATTCAGGCCCGCCCGACTCTTTTTGCAATTCCATAGGATTCTCCATCCTTAATAGAGATTAAAATATACTTAATCTTAACAAAAATACTGGTCAATTGCAGCAATTCCTGTAGAATGTTCAGGTACCTCATGGTGCCTATTTGAACGGCATCAAATTAAATTTCAATAATTAATACAAACGCACTAAATGGAATGAACTTCAGCCTCACCCCCTGAACCATGTTAGGTGCAGCGCTCGCCCTCCCCCATCAAGGGGGAGGGACTTCCTGTTGTTTTCATCGTTTGCGAGTGACGAGTCCGTCATTAGAAATTACACAGATTTTTCTGATTTTTTAATGCAATTCGAATCTGTGTAATTAGCCCTTAATCTGTGTAATCAGAGATTTCTGGACTTTTTCAGAAATCTCCCTAAGGACTTGACAGGGCCAGCATTTTGATGAATAACTCTGCTATTGCATCATGTAATTGGAGACGACGTTTAACTTCAGGATGTTTTCATTCTTTTGAGACTTCACCGATTCTGAAGAATAGGGAAGGGTTCACTTGCAGATTTGGCCTGATTGTATTCCCTGCATATTAAAGATGTCCTTAGGAATCGCCCGCCTGGTGATGAAAGACGAAGACCAGGTCAGAAGATTTATGGAGCAAGTTATAAATTTAGGGTATTTCAGAGGAGAAGACTGGAGAGTGACATCACCTGAGGTGATCAAGACTGTCTGGCTCAAGCTCCTTGAGGCTTCAGGGGAAACAGATCCCATGAAAGGGATAAAGAAAGAACAGAATAGAAGGGCCTTAGAAGTCTACCCCATTGCGAAAGAATTGGTTTTGAAAAACCGTGATCCCTTCATTGAGGCTGTTAAATTGGCGATCGCAGGTAACTCCATAGACGCCATGACGGATGTAAAGGGAGAAGTACCGGAGAAAATCGTTGAGAATTGGCACAAGTTCGAAGTCAATGGGGAAAATTTGAATCGATTAAAGGAAAGGTTGAAAAAAACCAGGAGGCTCATATACCTCGGGGATAATTGCGGGGAGATCGTTTTTGACATGCTTTTAATAGAAGTCCTTCGAGAGATGTATCGTCCAGAAATAACTTTCATCACCAGAACTTTTCCTGTACTGAATGACGCCACCTCACAAGATGCCATCTCGGTGGGTATTGGGAAGGTAGCTAAAATTATGGAAAACGGACTTCCTGAGCCATTGCCTGGAACCTTTCTGAAAAAGATCGATCGAGAATTAAAGGAACAGATTGAAGCGTCGGACCTGATTATCTCGAAGGGAGGAGGAAACTACGACTCGCTGACCGAGGAGGACGGGCTTAAAGGAAAGGTCTCTTTTCTCTTCCTGGCGAAATGTCACCCCTATTGTAGTATTCACAATGTATCCTTAGGTGCCCCCATTGTTTATAACTTTTGACTGGAGAGGATGAAGCCTTCTCCAAATCAAATCTTATGATGATATTTTTTTCACGGCCCTCCTCCTTTTAATGCAAAGTTTATGGTTCAAGCGCATATTCAACAGCTGCTTCTGCATGAATTCTCGTTGTATTAAATAACGGCACCCGACTATCTTCCTCTTTAACCAACAGGCCTATCTCTGTGCAACCCAAAATGATCCCTTCAGCTCCATCTTCAGCTAAGCGTTCGATGATGTCCATATACTTCATTTTTGAAGATTGTTTTATTTCTCCAACACATAACTCATCATAAATGACTCTGTGCACAATCTCCCTTTCTACTGCGGTCGGGATAATTACTTCTAAGCTATGTTTTTGGATTAGCCTGTCCTTGTAGAAATCCCCTTCCATTGTAAATTTGGTGCCCAAAAGGCCGACCTTTTTCACTCCTTCAGTTTTTATTTTTTCAGCTGTGGCATCCGCAATGTTCAGTATAGGAATCTGGATGTGTTTTTCAACTTCATCCGCTACCTTGTGCATGGTATTTGTGCAGAATACGATGAAATCTGCACCGCCTCTTTCCACGTTCTTAGCAGCAGATATCATAAGTTGAGTCGCTTCATTCCACCTCGCTTGATGTTGAAGAGGTTCAATTTCTGCAAAATCGACGGAATACATAATACTTTTAGCCGAATGGAGACCACCCAGTTTAGTCCTGACGGTTTCGTTGGTAATTTGGTAGTACTCGATTGAAGATTCCCAACTCATCCCTCCAATTAAACCAATTGTTTTCATGGCTCTCTTTCTAAGAAGTTATTTGTTTTATAAGCCGATTTGCAAGATTGACTCATTTAAGATATTCCTTTTTTTTGGGTCGAACTTATGGATAAAAATATAATAACACTTTCTTTAGGGGAGAGTAAATATTTTATAGGAAGTGTGAATGGGGTTGAGATGGATGAATTTCTATAATTGGGCTATATTACAGTGAGTGTTGGGAACGGAGAATACAAATTTCAAGTTTCAAGGTCTGACACCTTTTTCGTTTATATAAAAATGTATTTGTATGGCAACAGGGAAAAAAACCAGAGGACCCCTATCAGATATGAAAGGATGCCTATTATTTCTATGTTAAAATATCTCCAAGGTTATTCTTAGTGGGGATCGTATAAATGAAAGAAAAGAAGAATTCTTGAATAAATTCTTAAAATCTGGTTTAATTTACCTAAAAGCAATTGGTTTAAAATTGGAGAAGGTATTTGAATTTTTTGAGTTTAGAAGGGAGGTAAGGTGATGAAAGAAATTGCGCCAGGTATCACGGTGGATCGGGAGGTCAGATTTGGGAAACCTGTGATCATGGGCACCCGAGTTCCCGTTGATTTGATTGTTGGGAAATTAGCAGGAGGGATGATGATCGAAGAAGTGATGGAAGAGTATGATCTGACAAAGGAAAATATACTTAACGCTCTTTCATATGCAGCCAAATTGATGCGAGAAGAAGAAGTTAGGGCAGTGGAATGATTAAATTTCTCGTAGACGAAGATTTGCCTCGATCTATTACTGATGAGTTGAGAAAAGCTGGGTTTGAATGTTTCGACGTACGGGATATTGGCCTAAGGGGTTCAAAAGACATCATTATTTTTAAATGGGCACAAGAAAACGGTTGTATTATCCTAAGCGGGGATTTGGGGTTCTCAAATATCTTTCGATTTCCGCTTGGAACCCATAAAGGTGTTGTAATTGCCAGATTTCCTAATGAATTGTCAACAAAGAAACTAAATAAAATCTTGGTTGATGCCATCATCGGTACTCGTGAAGACCTCTCTGGCAACTTAATTATCATTGAACCAGATAGAATCAGGATTAAAAGAAAATGATAGCGCATTTTTAAATGCTGTCTCCTTCTATCAGGACTGATTAGGATTTTAACATCTCTTTAACAATACCGAGGTTGAATTATGAAGCCTCGAAAATCTTCATTCACCTTCAAATCCTTCCAAGACCTCAAAGTCTTACTCGAAAATAAGTCTTTTTCTCCCCCTGATAAGCAAAAATCCAAACCGGCAGACAGTGAAGATAAGGAGAGTCCAGAATTAGGATGGGAACTCTTCAGGAAGGCCATGGAAGGGGTAGCCCCACTCTCAAGAGACAATTATGTGGAAAGAATTGTTCAAATAGAGTTGCCACAAAGTTCGAGAATTAAAGAGGATGTCGAGACATTAGAAAAGCTTGTAGATCTTGTGAAATATGGAAGAGGTTTTAATGTTGCTGACACACCGGAATATATTGAAGGCACAGGGTATCATGTCCCTCCCCTGGTTGCAAAGCGTCTGCATCGGGGGGATTATTCAATCCAGGCATACGTTGATCTTCATGGGTTACTGGTAGAGGATGCAAAAGAAGTTTTTGAAAAATTTCTGAAATGGGCGGTGACTACCGGTAAAACAGGTGTTTTGATCGTCCATGGCCGCGGTCTTTCTTCACCTTCCGAACCTGTCCTAAAGAAAAAAGTGGTTGAGTGGTTTACGCATGGCCCTTGGAGGAAATGGGTTGCAGCTTATTCAAGCGCAAGAATCTGCGATGGCGGGGCAGGGGCAACCTATGTGTTGCTCAGGCAGCGCCCTGTTTCGAAGCGGTCAAAGATCGGTCGGTTAAAAGCTGGAACGAAGAGTTAAACGCGATGCGTTAACTTTGATTTTTTGTATTTCAAAAACCTACTTGCCTTTCTATTTGATTTTCGTAGCCGCGTCCTTCTACAATTTAAGGAATGTTTATCCCATTGATCACGGCAGAGACAAGTTCCTGTGTCCAATTACACGTCGGGCAACAGTAATATGGATCTATTCCAAAAAAACAACCTGAATTTGGAGAATCCCCTTTAAGACGTTCGGTTCGAACCAGCCCAATCCCCCTGGCAAAGTGCAGCACCTCCTTATAGTTTTCGTAATGTTCTCCCTTACTAGAAATAGCAACGGAAAAACGCAAACAGTTCTTAAATTGACCAGCAGGGGTCGTCACGTCTTCAAGCCTTTCGAGCTTAAAAATTAAAGTACCTGACTTTAAAATATCTTCGACTTGTATCGTGAATGGAATTTTTTTTCTTTCACCTACCTTCCATGTTGGTTGAAATAAGACAAAAGGCTGAGGGTAAATACCTTCCTTTGAGTTTCCCCAATAAAGTATGCCCCTCTCGTCAACAGTTAAGTAGGACTCCCTTTCGCAAGTGCATAAAGCATCTTCATATAAAAAGACGGTTTCATTATTGATCTGTATCGTTCCGGTTATCGTGTTTTGGCCACTCGTATAATTCCATTGGTTTCCAACTGAGAGAGGGAAATAATCCGCAATGTTATAAGTCGAGGTCAATATAAATGTCCCCGCACTACTCCATGGTCCCCAGTCGGAATCCTTATTCAATTGGGCGTTGGACTTGTCACTGGCCCGAGCTCGCCAGTAGTATTTTCCGTCGGTCTTGTTCTTAAGAAGAGACAACATCGTACTTTGAACCATCGCCCCCTTATTGTCCCCGAATAGTTTTGTCTGCTTAATGAAATCTGAGGTTTGACTGAAAGACATCATATATTTAAGGGCGCCACTGACACTTGACCACTCGAAAACAACACCTTCTCCTTTGAACACCTTCGCATCATTGATAGGGGCTATGAGTGTCGGAGCTTCCACAATAGCGGATTCTTCGGAAACATAAGTAGGATAGGATGAATCCGAAATCCTCTGTACAATTGGCGAAGACCCACCCTCACCAAAAGAAGCAAGGGCAATGAATATGCACGCGACGATAACACACGCATCGAACAAACACATCCACTTCTTCATATTCAATCCTCCCTCTAAGGTTGATTTCAGTGACTGAAAAAGACCTGATTGTTTTTGTATGTATATAAAAAATGCGTATGTATGTCAACAGGAAAAAATGGAAAATAACGAGACTCCCCGAACCGTTGGCCATTCTATTGCCAAATAATTCTTAAGTCAACCGGAATAACCCTACCAGAATAGACATTGGCATCAACCTATTCTCCCTCTCCCTTGACGGGAGAGGGCTTGCCCTGTGGAGTATGTTTTACTACTCCACGGGGTGAAGGTGAGGGTGTCATAGTACCCTTTGTTTCCCCCTCCTCTTTACCCTGTTAAATAGGATTTTTTATTTGGCCCTTATTAGATCAGGTTTTCCATTTAACAGGGTGAATCCCCTCCCGCAGGGGGAGGGGAATTTCCCGGGGTTTGTCCTTTTCAATGTCTATTTTTGGGAGCCCGGATTTTTGGAAAATCCTTTGACCCAAAGCGGGTTTTTCATGTATCATTAAAAAAGGGAAAATACCAGATGGATTACCCCTGGCTAAAGAATTATGATGAAGGCGTACCGTACTCTTTAGAGCCGTATCCGGAACAGACGCTCCTTGATGTTGTGAGCGACACAGTGCGCCAGCGACCGGATCATACAGCTCTGATCTTCAAAGGAAGGCGCTTATCGTATTCCGAGTTGGAAAGGTTGAGTGATGCCTTCGCCAATGCACTGGTTGTATTCGGAATAAAGAAAGGTGACCGCGTTGCGTTACTATTACCCAATTCTCCTCAATCGATCATCACCCAGCTTGGGGTATGGAAAGCAGGAGGCATTGCAGCGCCGGTCAATCCGCTCTATACCGAGCGCGAACTTGGACGCTTGTTGATCGAGTGCGGTGCTGAAACAGTAGTGGTGTTGACCCGATTCTATAAGAAGGTTAAGTCCCTCCAGCCGCGCACTAGCGTACGACGCATCATCGCTACTAATATTAAGGAATATCTTCCACCCTTGCTGAGCCTGCTGTTTACTTTATTCAAAGAAAAGAGAGAGGGACACCGTATTAAACTCCAACCGAATGATCTGTGGCTAAGTAATTTACTTCGACAACATGCTGGTATTCCGAGACCAAATGTGAAGGTCAGCCCTAAAGACCCTGCTCTGCTCCTCTTCTCCGGTGGTACCACTGGCGAGCCTAAAGGAGCTGTAGGTACTCACCATGCTCTCCTGATGACTGGAATGCAGTTGCGTGCTTGGTTCAGCACCGTAACGGTCGAGTGGGATGATGTCATCATGCTGACCATTCCTTTGTTTCATGTATATGGCAATGCCGGTGTCCTGGCCGTAGGGCTTTTTGGCAGAGATTCCTTTGCACTCATACCCGATCCTCGCGACACCGATGATCTGGTCGCCACCATTCGGAAGGTGCGCCCAACCTTTCTCCCTGGGGTGCCAACACTTTTTAATGCGCTACTCAACCATCCCGATGTCCAGTCTGGTAAAGTAGATTTCAAGTCCATAAAATTGTGTAACTCGGGAGCATCGTCCTTATTGACTGAGGTTAAGAGCCGTTTTGAGACTTTGACAGGCGGCCGGGTAGTAGAAGGCTATGGCCTTACTGAGTCTATGATGGCTGCTGTTGTCACTCCCTTGCACGGCACCTACAAACCTGGCTCGGTAGGGACCCCATTGCCAGACGTCGAGGTTCGAATTGCAGACGCAGAGACCGGCCAAGGAAGTCTTTCCCCAGGAGAAGTTGGGGAAATCTTAATCCGGGCACCCCAATTGATGCTGGGCTACTGGCAACGTCCAACCGAAACAGAGAATACGATCCGCAACGGGTGGCTTTACACCGGTGACCTGGGATACTTAGATGAGGATGGTTACCTCTTCATCGTGGATCGAAAGAAAGATGTAATCAAGCCGAGCGGCTTTCAGGTGTGGCCTCGGGAGGTGGAGGAGGTTATCGCCTCTCATCCCTCAGTAAATGAAGTTGGTGTAGTAGGTGTTCCGGATGAATATCAAGGGGAGGCGGTGAAGGCGTGGGTCGTTTTACGGCATGGTCAACAGGTCACAACTGACGAGATCCGGGCTTATTGCCGGAAGAAACTCGCTGGGTATAAAGTACCAAAGCACATTGAATTCACTGATAGCCTGCCCAAGACCATGGTTGGAAAGGTGCTTCGTCGGGAACTGGTCGAACAGGAAAAGTCAAGCCAGAATAAGTCATGACTGTGATTCAGACAGTATACCATAGACTTCAGACATTAGACTGAGGGGAGAAATGGCAAGAGATTACAAAAAAGATAATGCGTAAATTGAGAGAAAAAGAAGACAGAAAGCAGCAGGCAGAAGGCAGTAGACAAAGAGTGGATACCAAACACGGGAACGATAAGAAGGTTTGAGGACACTGCAGGGATTGATTTCCTATATCGAAAGGTCTGGTGTCTAAAGTCTGAAGTCCAGTGTCTGAATTGCAGAAGTCATGAACAAACACTGGAGAAGAGAGAAGAAAAGATAAATAGATAAGGGGATGGGGAGATCAGGAAATCAGGATATTAGAGGATCAGGTGATCAGGGGATCAGGAGAACAGGGAAAACAAGATACGGACACGTGACACGGACACGCTTGCGTGCCGAAGCACTTCAGCGCGCAGGCACGGTCACGTTGTTTTAGTGGGGAGAAGGGGAGAGGCATATGAGATCTATATTAATGATGAGAACAGCGCAAATGATTGTTCATCATTCAGTTCGCATTCAACCCGGGGAAAATGTTTGCATCGTTTGCGATACGAATACCTTTTCAATTGCAAAGGTTCTTGCAGAGGCATGTTATGCTGCGGAGGCTGAAACGGTTCTCACGACGATGACCCCCCGCGAGATGCATGGCAATGAGCCCCCTCGAGTGGTTGCAGCCGCAATGCTTGGGGCGGACGTCATCCTTGCTCCAACAACATATGCCATCACCCATACAAAAGCGCGATTGGAAGCGAGCAAGCGTGGTGCTCGTACGGTAATCCTGCGTGGCATTACTGAAGACTCCATGATCCATGGGGCCATGCTTGCAGATTACAGTGAGATATATGCAACGAGTAGCAAATTAGCGACAAAGCTGAGTCGAGCTAAGAAGATAAAATTAGTCACAGATTTAGGTACAGACGCAACATTCATTGTTGAGGGCCGTGAGGGATTGGCTCTTGGTGGTGTCGTGACCGAAAAGGGGAAGTTTACCTCACTTCCCAGTGGGGAGGCAGCCATAGCTCCCTTAGAGGGAACAACGCAAGGTAATATCATTATTGATTTTGCTATGGATGGGATTGGACTTTTGAGCCAACCTATGCAATTAGAGATCGTAAACGGAAAAGTGATCTCTATACAAGGTGGAAGAGAGGCTCAGCAGCTGAGAAAGTTACTTGAGGGAGACGAAAATGCATTTAATATTGCTGAGTTTGCGATAGGTACGAACCCGAAATCGAGGATGAAGGGAAACATGGCGGAGGACAAGATATTGAGGGGGTGTGTTCATGTTGCCCTCGGAGACAACCACACAATAGGAGGAATGATAGAGAGCAAGGTCCACCTCGATGGAGTGATCCTGAATCCTACGGTTGAAACAGATGGTCAGCTCATCGTCAATAAAGGAGTGCTTCTGCTTTTAGATTAGTATGAACTTTTGTCCTGACAGGATATCTTTGGGGAGTATTCATAAAAGTTAGGACGGTTTTTTCTGGATGCTGATTTATGAGGACCGAGAATGGGATTGCAGACACCGTCAGGCTGTCTCCTAACTCGCGATTTCACCTACTAATCTGCAATCCAATATTACAGTAGAACTCAACGATTATGGGTTGTAATGTGGATAACAAAAAAGGATGCTAAATGCATTTTTTAGCACCCCTGAAAATAATCAAATGGGATTTGACTCCACCACAGAGACCTATTGAGTTGAATCAATGAATCCTTATTGCAGTATTATTTTATTTATAATCACCTTCCCATTGCTGATCGTCAAAGAACCATGAATGGCTGTGTTCGACAAATCGCTTGTGAACGTGGAATCCCATCCACCCTGAAGGGTTACCTCCTTAGGACTATTTAAGACAACATTCTCATCATAGGTTTCCTGAGTGATCTCGATTGTTGCAGAGTTATTCGCCGCATTGATGCCACCCTGTATTGAAGAAAAACAAGGAATTTTCCCCGCACAGCTACCATCACGGGCAACATAGATGATCTCGGAAACTGGTGGACCAGAAATTGTGACTGAGAAAGGTGTAGACCAGGCTGATAGGATAGTGGTATCGGTGGAGGATCTGGTCTGTACCCTCACGTGGTATGTACCGGTAACAGGCCAGATGTGTGAGGCGCTCGTTTGTCCCACAGGTAGCCATCCAGAGTCGGTGCCGTCGCGCCAGTCAAATAAGTATTGGATGTTATGGCCAAAACTTGATGAGGAGCCTCCTGTAGAGTAAGCGTAACTTGTTCCAGTGTTTCCGTCGGTGGGACCACTTGGCGTTGTCGGTGTTGTAATGGTCTCAGAAGTAGTATTGACCGTTAGGCTCACATTTCTCGTAGTATTGCCAATCCCGTTGGTAGTATTGGTGAAACCAACAGTATCAGTGTAAGATCCTCCCGAGAGAGCATTAGCGTTGGCATTGACGGATATAGTAATCGTGGTTGAGGCTCCAGCAGCTATTGATCCACCCGTCCCCGAAAGGGTGATCCAAGGCTGGCTTTTATTTACAGTGTAGTCGATAGAGCCTCCACCCGTATTTTCTAAAACGTAATCCTTTGTGGATGGACTGAAAGGACCTCCCTGGTTGCCTGATGAGTTTAACCCATCGGAGGGGGTTACGGAGAGAATTCCCTCCGGTACCCCTACTCCTGCAGTCATAGCAATCCTATTGCCAACAGCATCATAACTGTAATTAACTCTTGTTCCATCCTCGTGACCAATCTGAATAATTCGGTTGAGTTGATCATATACGTAGATACGTGAAACTTTGGGAACATATTGGAGTATGATGAAATCAGCATCACTATCACCGGACCCACTAATCCCAGAAGTATCCGTTACTGCAACACGAATGCGTCCTTTCGTTGTGAAAACATCCGTCGGTATATTCCAATTAAAGGATTGAATATTACCAGTAAGACCAGTTGCAATTAGAGTTGGGAAAGTCGAACCACCATCTGTGGATAGCCTAATCTCTTGAGACGTAATACCCTTTGAACTCGTGGCTGTCCATGTGATTGTGAAATTGGAACTTGCCTCAAGGAACTCACCACCATTGGGTGCAGTTACAACGACCTCAGGACAGGAATTTTTATTTTTTTGAAATTTTATTGTATACTTCCCGGTCTTGCCACCAGAGGAATCTCCCAGCCAAATCGTATACGTCCCTGCCGCCGTTAGTGTCTGGTCAATCTCACTACCCCAGCCACTGGTCGTAACACGGGTGCCACTCGAATCATAAAGCTCCAGATAAGGTGAGAGAGATCCCGAAGTCGTGCTCGCTAGAATCTCCACCGCATCGTTGGCTGCTGCCGTAAAGGTGTAAAGGTTGATCTGACCCGCACCACTGATCGAACCCGACAAGACCTGGCCACAACTGATCGGTGTCGTCTGACCGCATGGATTGACCACCTTCCATAAACCGATCGTATAGTTCCCTGTATTGGTAGCATCACGATCTCT